>Ga0182027_10001404_pt1 | contig 40362 bp, 29 predicted proteins | sample 712E1DmetaG_FD_121300 | JGI IMG/M metagenome (GOLD analysis project Ga0182027, IMG submission 121300) | Permafrost microbial communities from Stordalen Mire, Sweden - 712E1D metaG (Illumina Assembly) | ecosystem: Environmental > Terrestrial > Soil > Wetlands > Permafrost | place: Sweden...
AGGACCTTTTTCATCTCTTCTTCAATTTTATGGTTGTTTTCATTTTTTTGCATGTCGATGAAGTCCACCACGATGATCCCGCCGATGTCCCTGAGCCTGAATTGCCGGGCTATTTCCCAAACCGCTTCCAAATTCGTGCGGAAAATGGTGTCTTCCATGTTCGCTTTGCCCACGTTTCTTCCGGTATTGACGTCAATGGCCAAAAGCGCCTCGGCATGGTCGAACAGAATATACCCGCCGCTTTTGAGCCACACTTTTCTTTTAAGCGAGAGCTCGAGGTCTTTTTCGATTTTAAACTTGTCGAACAGCGGGGTCTTGTCGGTGTACATGATGACCCGGTCACACAGGTCCGGAGAAACGGACCTCAGATACGACTGTATTTCCTTGAAATCTTCCTCCTGGTCAACATACACCTGGGTGACTTCGTCGGAAAACAAATCGCGGATGACCCGTGTGGTGATGCCGAGCTCTTTGAGTACGCGCTTGGGCGCCTGGCCTTTAAGCGCCTCTTCCTGCACAATGCGCCACTTGTCGATAAGCGAGTGGATCTCGTTGACGAATTCGGTTTCCGAAACCCTCAGGCCTATGGTCCGCACGATGAACCCAACGCCCTTGGGCTTAAGCTGCGAAATGAGCTGTTTGAGCCTGCGACGTTTTTTCTCGTCGCTGGTTTTCTTGGAAACGCCGATAAAATCCGTGTCGGGCACGAGCACCAAAAACCTTCCCGCGAGGCTTATTTGCGTGGTGACCTTGGCGCCTTTGGTGCCGATGGGCTCCTTAATGACCTGCACGAGGATTTCCTGGCCTTCCTCGATTATTTTTTCGATGGGAATGCGTATCATTTTGCGGCGTTTGAACAGGGGAGTGCTCGTGTAGCGGTCGATAAGCTCGTCGCCTTTGTCCATAAGCAGGGCGGGGTCGACGTCGGAGGCGTGCAAAAAAGCGGCTTTTTCCATGCCGATATTGACAAAAGCCGATTGTATTCCCGGCAGCACCGAAACGATTTTTCCCCGGTAGATGTTGCCCTCGAAGCGCATGCTGTCGGGCCGCTCTACCACGAGCTCCACGACTTTTTCGTTTTCAAGGAGCGCGGCGCGCTTTTCGGTGGGCGTTGCGTTGAAAAGAATTTTTTTCATAAGTCCCTTATTTTAAATTGACGGTCACCGATAGAGCAAAAATAAATGATGTGGTGCTTTGGGACTGGTCTTTTTTATCCGAATAAGTGAAATGCGCCTCGCCGGTTATGTTGTCGCTGAAGGTATAGGAGCTATGGGGCCCGAATGAAAAATTCGAGGTTTGCACGGTTTGGTCGGGCGTGGTGGCGCTCGCCGTAGTAAGCGTGGTGGTCGTGCCTTGCTCGGCGTCGAAGCCAAGGGAAAACGTGCCTTTAAGCGGTATGGTCCAGAACAAAAGCTTGAATTCCGAAACATTGGCGCTTTTTTGAAGCTCATAGGTGGCCCCGAATTTATTGTCGTGCTCATCGGTCGACGTATTTCCCGCGGCAAGGTGGGATTCCGTCGAGGAGTTCCAGGTATGGGAATACATGCAATGAATGGGCCATTTTTTAAGGGTCCCGTCGAGGCCGACAAGCGGCCCGAACCGCATGGCTGTGGTGGCAATGGAATCATAGGAATTGGCCGTATAGGTCTTGGTCAATTTTTTCTGGTAATTGAGGCTACTGGTAAGGGCCACGCCTTGGGCATATTGGTTTATAAGATGGACTTTATTTAATATTTGCGACGAGGCGCTCACGTCGATTTCAGGAAAAATAATGGTCGAATCCCTGATGGTTGGGTCGGGCTGGCCGTTAAAGCTCTGCGACCACTTCAATCCGATGCTGCCGATCGAAATACTGATGGGTTCCGGCAAACTGAATCCGGTGTTGATTGAGAAGCTGCGCGTCGTCGTGCGTTTGTCCGTCGTAATTCTGGGATCAAGATATACTCCATAGTCCGAGTTTCTATTTCGCATACCGCCAAAATTATCGTCGTTCATATCGCCTAGTACTATTTGCTTCGGTGTTCGGCCCAAAAGTCCCCATTGATATTTAAGCATTTTAAATTCGTCTATCTGATTGTTTTCGAAGTAGTTAACGTCCATATTGTTATTGATAAGCGACATCGACGCGTCGTAATTGAAGCTGAAACTGTTGAGTGAAATTTTATTGAGCGCCTTTTCCATGGAGCTGAAAACCTTGTCCACTTGCTTGGCATTAGGGAATGCCGTGGTAATGTATTTAAAAAGGTTAGGAAGGGACAGTGTTGTCGTTAGGTGATACTTGCTGTCGACCTCCATGTTTTCATAATGCTGTGATGTGTCGGTTGACCACACCGCCGCAGATTGCTTATAGTTTGCCGAATAATCGGTCGACATAGTGAGCCAATCCCAAATCGTGGGATCCAGTTTAATGGCGCTGGTTTGGTTTCGATCTCGCTCACCGTTAAGAACATAGTAGCGTCCCCAGCCGTCGGAATGGTCGAATGAAGCGATTTGTTGGATGAATTCGTCCCATTTAGGCGACAGGCCGCTTAACGTAAGTTTACTTGGGTGAGAGTCCCAGCTCGTTGCGGAGTTCCATGAAGGACCGCTGACGAAATTGTCGAGGTTTCTATTGATATTGAGCGAGTAATTAAGGTTAAGGATATTGATGGGGTCCCAGGCAAAATTTGTACTATGCGACAAAGTCAGGTTTTTCGTTGAAATTTGCGTCTGCTCTATGGCCCGGTGGTCGTCGGACGTGCGGTAATCGATGTTCGCCAAATTAAACGTCATGGTCGACGGCAAGAGCGACAGTTCGTAATTTTTGATCCGGTCGGGAAGCCACACAAGCTTTAATTTGCCGAAGGGTTTCCATTTTGTCCAGTCGGGCGCGGGCTTGGGGCTTAAATCGTATTTTATGCTTCCGTTATAATCGCGGGTCGTAAGGCTGTCGATGTAATCGTCATTACTTTCGAAGGTTTTGCTTCCTTTGGCGTTTTGCGCCAAACTGAACGACGATTTATAATCCAGCGAAAGCCGTTCGAGCAATAAATTGACAATCGGGTCTTTTGACGTTGCGGCTTTATCGTACGACGTATAAAAGCTTTTAGTGACATTGGTCGATTGGTAATGCGAGGCCGCGGTATTGTCCCGGAAAGGAGTGCCGGTGATAAGGGAAATGGCGTCGCGGTACATATCGGAAATATCATCCGGATTATTATTGTTATCGGTCAGGTATTCGTCGGAATTGGGCACGAGCGACGGCCTGCTAATGGACCCGCTGACCGACGTTCCGATGGGAATATTGACCCCCCATTGCGTGGGTAAAAAGCGGCCCAGCGCCCAATTTGCGGAATAGTTTTCCGACAGGGCCGATGTTCCGAGTTGCATTTTTGTATCGGTCATTTGCTGGAAATTGCCGTCGTTATAATTGATGGACCCCGCTAAATTCATGAACCCCGCCCAACTGGTCGACAGGGAGGCGCGGCCCGCCCATCCGTTAAATTGGTGCACCCCGCTTACTTTTAACTCGTCGACCCAGAACTCTCCGGTCTTCCCGACGGCCGTTCCCGATGAAGAACGAATGATTCCTATGGCCATCCAGGTTATATTGGAAAAACTGGGCGCTGCGCCGTTATGATATTTCAGACCGAAAGCATACGGTCCAAAATTCGTGATATTAGTTATGGAATTGGGGATTTTCCCGCCGCTGTCCGAGCTAAGGCTTTGCTTATATTTTGATAGCGCATGCAAATCGATGTTCATGGGGAACCAACCTGAATCCATTGGAGCGCTGTATTCGTAATACGTTGAATCGTCGGAGCCGAACCTGAAGAAAAATCGCAGGTCTTTGCCATAGTTTTGGTTATCGCCATGTATCCACATGCTGACGGTTTGGTAGGATGAAATATTAAGTGATTGACCGATTAGAATATCCCGGACATAGGCCGCGTCGCCGGGAAGGATATTGGTAAAATTCAGCCGTAGCGACGACTCCTTTACCGTATTGCCAAGATCGTCCTTGGTAATGGTGATCCCGGGCGGCGGAACATAGGTCTTTTGGTTGTCGTAGGAATTGATGGAGGAGGATTCCAATTTAGTGACGCTGTGCGTAGAATCAAGGACAATGGGCACATCCTGCCAGGTATTACCCACCACCTGAATGGCCGCGAATTGGAGCTTGTTGAGCAGCATTTTTTTTGTCGGATTAAAATTGGTCCAAAAAAACCGTATGTATTTTATACGGCTCCACTGCGGCGATCCGATGATCGTGTCGATACCGGTTATGGTGTCATTGAGCGGCACGCGGTATAAATGCCAGCCGCTATTGGCTTTGGCCGTTGAAAGACTGTCGGAGACCATGTAATTGCCGGCGTTTCTTGCCATGAATTTAGGCCTCGACAAGCTGTCGAAATCAATGAACCGCCTGAAATAAGCTTCATTGGCCCCCGTTGCCAAGCCGTCTCCATTGAGGTCTTTTGACGTCAGCATGGCGTCTTTTTCAGTGCCGTTTACAAAAGGATAATTGGTTTGTAAAGACGCATCCGTGCCATAGGAATACGTCCTGAAATTATCGCGGCCAGGGTCCGTCTTATACGGCAGCGCAGAGCTGCCATAGCCCACGCTGTCCCACGTATTGGTTATTAAATTCGGATATTTATAGTGTTCGTTCTGGTCGCTCACGCCGTCAAGCCCCACGTCTTCCGCGGAATTGACGACGCCGCCCACGCCGCCGAGGTGCGCGGTGTCTTCGTCGTGGAGCTGGCCATCGGGCTGCCCGCCGTCGAGACAGATGTCTTCGCTGAGTTCTCCCATGTCAACATAGAGCCTTCCGCCGTCGAGGCCTCGGGCCCAGAATTCAAGATATTTGTCTTTACTGCGGTCCATGGAACTTATGGGAAACGGGAACATGATGCCGGCCCAGGGATGGTTAAATTGGTTTGCCGCGATCGTAGCAAGCGAACAGGCCGGGATCTTTACGTTCGGATTAATATAAACCAACTCTTTATTGGGCGAGGGAATGCATTCCAAATTGAGCATGTCGTTTTCATAGTATTGGTCGGTGGAGGAAACGGTCGATAAAGGCGGCGGCGTATGGATCGAATCGATACGGAGCCGGTCGTTTCCTTGCGGCTGGTACCAATATGAAAGCCAGGCCGGAGGGCATTGCAATAAACTGTCCATAATGCCGTTGGGATCGACTTTGCAAAGGTATCCGGGAGGCGCGGCCTGAAACCATTTTCCGAGCGTATAAGGCTTGTTCGTCGATTCAAAATCGTCGATATATGCGCCGTTACCGGTATTGGGATTGGTGATGCTATGCGCCACCTCCATTTCAAAACCTGCGGTGGATTTTGTATCGGACGATAAAAGCGGTATTAAATTGATGATCGAGGTCATCCATTCGGGCTCGAAATCCATTTTGGTGTTCGCGTCGAGCAAGAGTTTGGAATAGGGTTCCTGGCCGAGTTTAGGCACCGGGTCTTGGGATGAGGCGTCTTGGTACAAAATACTCGCGCCAACGAATGAGTTGTTGCCGAAGGGGAGTTTCATCTCGCCGTGCATGCCCAAAAAAACATTGCTTTTGGGAACGAAAACCGCCTCGCTTTGGTAATCCACGTCGATTTTGTTTTTTGCCAGCGCCTTCTTTGACGTCAAAGTAAGGGTGCCGAATTGATTGTCGACCGTGTAGTCGACGTCGGGTATCAGGTCCTCGCCGTCGCCTTTGACCTTGACCGTACCGGCCATGATGCCGCCGGTGCCCAATTGAAACGAGGATTTTCTCGTTGACCCGGTCATGGTTATATTGTAAATAGGGGTAATTTGCGTAAATAATTGCTCGGTATTGAGATAAATGGCCGTATCTTTGTTATTGGGGCCGAGCGCCGGATTTGCAAACGGCTCATTACCGATACCGGTATCTTTAAACGGCGGAATAATAAGCAATTTGTCGGTGACGTCGAAAATGCCGGTTGACGAAATCAACGGCGCATTGTTTTGGTCGACAAGCCCAAGAATTGAGGTAAAAAGCTTTCCGCCCACATTGTCGGTCGTGTCGCCGCTGATGGGGATTCTCTTGACTTTTATCTGGAACTTTGCGGGGTCGATGTCGGAGGTCGGTAATGCATAAACATTCTTGAACATGAGCTTGAATGTTGTGTCGGTCGGCGCCATGAGAGGTTTTTTAAGGATCCAGATACTATTCATGAAATCCGCGGAATTACCGCCTGAAGAAGCCGAGGACATTTTTGTTGTGGTCGTATCGCCTTTTGTCGGAATGATTAAAGTGTTGTCCGTTTGCAAATAAATACCGACTTGGTCCCCGTCCTGGATCTGCATGCTGTCAAGAAACCGCAAGCAACCCTTGCCGCCGTTTATTTGCTTGTCGACGGTATAATCGCGTTCGGGGACCAACAATTTAAAAACCACGTTTTGGGTCCCGGCAACCGTTGTTTGATAAAAGGTGCTTGAGCTTTTTTGCGTTGACGAATATTCGGCCATGGTTTTTGTGGTGTTGACGAAAACTTTCAATTTAACGATATTGGGGACGGTTGTTCTTTTGCCGAGGTACATGCTAAGGTACGCGGTGTCTAAAAAAAACATTTTGTTTTGGTAAAAATCTTTTTCCGTAAGCGTGGTGACGCTGCCGCCGCCGGCGGTAAGGTCGAAGGAGGCCTTTTGGGTCAACCCGTGCTCCTGGCTTGCTATGGTCGTCAGCTCCAAAGGCCCCAATTTTGATTTGACCTGTATCCCCAAAAGCCCTTCATGGCTATTGGAATACCCGGCCAAACTCGCGCCGGGCATTGAAAATCCCATGTAGCCCGCGGAAACCTGCTGCACGACTTCGTCTTCCAGTTCATTGCCCTCGCCCTTATAGTCGATATGGAAATCCTTGAGCGGATCGCTGACCTGGTCCATTTTGCTGGTATTGGCCTTAATATTGACGTTAATCAGCCGCCCGACGCTCCCATTGACGGTAAAGGAATTTTCCTGGTCGAACTTGGGCCCGCCCGTGCCGTTGGTCACTAAATTCGAGCCCACGACCTGCGTTTTGGTGTATTCGTAGGCGACCTCGATTTTTTCGTAGCCGGTAATGGTGAGCCTTGGCGGGTCTTTTCCCAAAATGTGCTGCGCCCAGGAGGGATATTGGACGGGAAGCTCCATGGCGAAAATATTGAATTCCTTTTTCTTTTCGGCCGACATCCGTAAAATCGACAGCGACGTCGTATACCATAAATCCGCGAACGCGAACTTTTCCCGGTTGGTGATGTAGTCGTCCATTTCGTTATAGCGATATTCCCAAATGACCAGGCCGAAGTTTTTTTCCACCCGCTGAAAGTATACCGCGCGTTCTTCGAAATCGGTGACCTGGCGCTCTTCAATAAGCGAGGTTTTAAGCGTGAGGCCCGCCGGGTATTTTTGCTGGAGATAACTTTGCGGGGGCTCGCCTTCGCTTAGCGGGTGGTACGAATCAATGGCCGGCTGCTCATGGTGAATGCCTTCGGCAAAGGCCCCTTTGCAAAGGCCGGTTATACCGATTAAACAGCACAATAATAACTTCTTTGTCAAGATGCGACCTGTTCCCTGCTTTTACCTCGGCGCCGCGTCTTTGCAGCACCTGAATCCAACGGGATTGTGGCGGTTTTGGGGAAAATAACTGTAGCGCACGTCGTAACATCCGCTCTGCTCGCCGCTTTCCCAAAAGCCGCCCATGACGTCATAAAACTGCCTGTTTTTGTTCGACCGCGTGCTGGTCCATTCCGCCAAATTCCCCGACATGTCGTAGACGTCGAAATACCCCCGGCATTCGGATTTGGACCCGGATTTTCTGGCCGTGGTGTCGTTGGTGACGCATGCGTAAAGTTCGTAGGACGCGCCGTAGGGGTATTTCCATCCGTAGGGCCCGGTACAGGCGATGGTCCATTCGTCGGCCGTGCATAGGCGCTTGCCCGCGGCCGCGCAGGTGTCCATGGCCTGGTATACCGAAACATACGACCGGGGAAAAGCGCCTTTTTTGTTCGGCCATTCATATTTGTCCATGCAAAAAGACGTTCCGCCGATTTTAATATGCTCCATGTTCTCCGGGCAAAACCTTTGCGTTTCCTCGGGCGTTATTTCATAAACTTCCTCGCGGGGGGCCATTTCATTGCCGCAGGAGTCCCTGGCAAAAAGCATAAGCCGCGTCGCTTGGCCGATCAAAATCTCCTCGCCCGCATAATCCTTCCACGCCGCGGCGCTGTCGGTTTTCCACTGAATAGCGCACGGTTTCGTGGCAAAGAGCTTTACCGAAAGCGCCGTATGGTGCAGGCCGCCCGACGGATCGGTATATACCCAGGGGGGCAGCGTATCGCTTTTGCATGCATCAACAACCGTTTCTTCCGTGTCAACCGTCGTCGATTCAGGCGCCATGGACGAAATTCCGCCGGACAGGGCGGTATCCGCTTTCGTCTTTATAGGCCCGTGCGGCCTCGGTTTTTTAGCGGCGCGCGAAGGGACGGGCTTTTCCGAAAGCACCAGTGCGCCCCGCGCCATCGAGGTGTCAATATGCGTGCGAGGCGGCGCCGATTGGGGCGGCGCGGAAACGTTTTTTTTGCCGTGTCCGAGCACAAGCCACAAAATTATAAGCAGCGCTGCAATGCACAGCAGAACCATAATGGCCCTATTTCTTTTTTTTTTATGCATGTACCTTGATCGCAAAAAGCACGTCTAAAAAGCTTTTCGTTGCTTTGACGTCATGCACCCTGAAAATTTTAACGCCCGCCTCAAAGGCAGGCGCGATGCTTGCCAGGCTGCCTTCCAACCGGTCGATTGCCGGCTCGCCGGTTATGTGACCGATAAAAGACTTTCGCGACGTTCCCAGGCAAACCGGAAAACCCAAAGCAGTAAGCTCCTTGCAATGCGAAAGCAGCGCAAGGTTGTCTTGCAGCCGCTTGGCAAACCCTATGCCCGGATCGATGATGATGTTTTCGCGGCTCACTCCCGCCTTCTTGAACGCTTCAATCCGCTCTTCCAGCTCCCGTTTAACTTCAGCGATAACGTCGCCGTAATACGGGTCGCTTTGCATGGTTTGCGGGGTCTTCCTGCCGTGCATCAAAATGACCGGACAGCGCTTTTCGGCGATTAAAAAAGGCATGTCGCAATCAAAACGCCCGCTGCTCACGTCGTTTACCCAGTGCGCACCCCTGTCGAGCGCTTTTTCGGCGACCGTCGCATGGAACGTATCGACGCTGATGATTACGCCCGTTTTTTTCGATAGCTCCTCGATAACCGGCGCGATACGCTCGCACTCTTTTTCCGCGCTTACCGCAAGGGCGCCCGGACGGGTCGACTGTCCGCCGACGTCGATGACGCCTGCTCCCTGGGCCGCAAGGGCCAAGGCGTGTTCCACGGCCAGGTCAATTGAAAAATAGTTGCCCCCGTCAAAAAACGAATCCGGCGTTACATTGACAATGCCCATTATCGCAAAAGGCTTTTCAATGACCGTTTGTAATGTCGGATGCCTATGGATCGTAGCCGATATGGTCGCCATAATTAAAATACTTAGTAAATACGGACGCGCCCCCGCCTGTCCGGCCATGCCGAATAAGCGGGGGCGCTCCTTTAGAAATCAAAGATATTACGTTTTGGAGTTCTTTTTGGTATCAACAAAGTTACAATCTTCCGTTGGGCCCTTTGCCGGCACATTAAGAACCGCTTGAACCGGGCTTTTCTTGCATATCCCCGTTTTTGGCCGGCGTTTGCGCCGAAGTTTGGGCGTCGATGCGCGGGGCCGGGGGTTTATCGGCGGAAATCTCTTTTTTGGTCCGGACAAGGGTGCGGGTTTTTTTGGGCGTTTCGATGAGAATTCCTTTAACGACTTTGTCGATGTCTTCGCGGTCCAACATCTCAAATTCAAGCAAGGCCTTGGCCAAACGGTCGAGCTCGTCGCGATGTTCCGACAAAATCGTCTTGGCGCGAACATATTGTTCTTCTACCATGGAGCGCATCAGGGAATCGATGCTTTCGGCGGTCTTTTCGGAGTAATCGCGGTGGCGGTTAAATTCCCTGCCCAGAAAAATCGATTCGTCTTTTTCCCCATAGGAAAGCGGGCCGAGTTCCTCGGTCATGCCGTAATCGCAAATGAGCCTTCGCACCATTTCCGTGGCCTGTTTGATGTCGTTGGATGCGCCCGTCGTTGAAAGGTTGAACACGAGCTCTTCGGCCACTCGCCCGCCCATGGCAATGCAAATTCGGTCGAGGATATAGGTTTTCGAATAGCTGTGCTTGTCTTCTCCCGGAAGCGAAAACGTGACCCCAAGGGCGCGTCCGCGCGGAATGATGGTGACTTTGTGGAGCGGGTCGGCTTCTTTACAATGAAGATTGCACACCGCGTGGCCCGCCTCGTGATAGGCGGTTTTTTGCTTTTCATCGTCCGACAGCACCATGCTCTTTCGCTCGACGCCCATAAGCACCTTGTCCTTGGCCTCTTCAAAATCAAGCATGGTCACTTTTTCCTGGCCGAAGCGGGCGGCCATGAGCGCGGCTTCGTTGACCAGGTTGGCAAGGTCGGCGCCCACGAAGCCCGGCGTTCCGCGCGCGATGGTATGCAAATCGACGTCGGGGCCGACGGGAATGTTTTTCGTGTGGACCGTGAGTATGCCCTCGCGTCCCTTGATGTCGGGAATGTCCACCACGATCTGGCGGTCGAAACGTCCCCGTCGCAAAAGCGCGGGGTCCAAAACGTCGGGCCTGTTGGTCGCGGCGATGAGAATGACGCCGGAATTGACTTCAAAACCGTCCATCTCCACAAGGATCTGATTTAAAGTTTGCTCGCGTTCGTCGTGTCCGCCGCCGAGCCCCGCGCCGCGCTGCCTGCCGACCGCGTCGATTTCGTCGATGAAAATAATGCAGGGGGAATTGCGTTTTGCCGTGTCGAAAAGGTCGCGTACCCTCGAAGCGCCCACGCCCACGAACATTTCAACGAAATCCGAACCGCTCATGGAAAGAAACGGCACGCCCGCTTCTCCCGCAACGCAGCGGGCCAGAAGCGTTTTACCGGTCCCGGGCGGACCGAGCAAAAGCACGCCTTTGGGTATTTTCCCGCCGAGGCGCTTGAATTTTTGGGGGTTTTTCAGAAACTCAATGACCTCTTCAAGCTCGGCTTTCGCTTCGTCAAGCCCTGCCGCGTCGCTAAATGAATTCTGCGGCCTGTCCATTGCGTGCAATTTCGCCCGGCTTTTTCCGAAGCTGAAAAGCCCCTTCTGGCCTGACTGCATTTGGCGAAACATGAACACCCAAAAAAGGATGATAAGAAGCCACGGAAGGCTATTAATGACAATGTCGCCCCAATTCATTTTTTCGGGCTCGAAGGTATATTGAAGCCCGTGGCTGTCCCAATCCTTGAGCATTTCGGAGTCGATAAACGGTAAATTGACCGTGAAAAGTTTTGTTCCTTGCACGATTTTTATACCCGGCACTTTCGCAAGCGACGCGGGGTCCACGACTTCGCCATGCAAGGTGGCCCGGTTAATCCCCTTTAAATCGATTTGCATCTTGGCAATACGGACGTCGGGCGTGGAAACGAGTTCCTTAAATTGACTGTAGGTTATGCTGATTTCGCGCAAGGGGCTATAGTCGCTTAAAAACCGAAGACCGAAAAATATGGCGGCAAGCACTAAAATCCACATGAAAAACGTTCTGGACGATTCGTTTAAATTCGGCTTTTTTCCGTCTTTTCCCGGTGAGGATTTTGTCCCCTTTTTTATGGAAAAAGATTTTTTCTTGGTGGAATTATTGGGCTTTTTGGGATCGAGTTTTAACAACCACAACCTCCTTTTGCGTCGGGGACCCCTACGGTTATCGCCCCGAATGCGGGTCATTTTCGGATGATCGTATAACAAATATTATAACAAATATATAGTGTATAATAAGGGTCAAATAAAATACATCCTTATCGAATGCTTTTACAGGAAATCTTTAGAAACGCGCTTTTAAAACGGAAATACTCGGTGAAAATTTTAGCGACTCTTTTAGGGAGGAATAGCACCAGCCTCCTCGAAGTAGAAATATCTTTGAATTTTTCGAAATGTTTTCAAAGACTTCGTTTATATGATGGCAATCGAAAGAAATTTTTTTTTCCCGGAAAATTTCGGCGAGAGCTTCGGCGGCAATCGACGTATCATGCAAGCCCGTTTTTAAAATTAAAAACCCACCGTCATTTTCGTAAGTAACGTTGTCGGCTTTCCAGGTATTAATGATCGGTCCGATACTGGCAAAACTTCTTCGCGCATGATCGGCGATACTCGTCAAGTTTAAAACGGTTTGGGGGAATTGCTCGACCATCCGCGCAAGCAATTCATGGCGCACCCAATTTCGTTTAAACCGAAGGTCTTTATTCGAGGAATCTTCAGTGAAATCTATTTTCTCTTGCGCCAAAAAGTCGCGTAGCCTGCTACGTGAAATGGTCAGCAAGGGTCTAATGATGCCGTCATTTCGGGTTGGCGCGATTGCGCACAAGCCCTTGAGGCCGCAGCCCCTCATAAGCCTAAGCAATACGGTTTCCGCTTGATCATCGGCGGTATGGCCGGTAGCGATATAATCGAAGCCGTTTTTTTCAATAATTTGAGAAAAGAATGCGTATCGCTCTTTGCGGCCCCATTCTTCAAGCCCTGAACTTGCAAAGGGCGGCCGTAGGTCTTTGCAATAAAAATCGACGACTGCATGGCAAGCGAGTTTTTTTACCAATTCCGCGTCGCCATTCGATTCTTTGCCGCGCAAATGGTGATTAACATGAATAATGCCAAGCTTTTGCAGGGGAATTTGCGATGCGCATTCCTTTAAAATATGAAACAAGGCAACCGAATCGCCGCCGCCGCTCACGGCAACGCAAACGCGCGGAGAACTATGGGGGAAATAGGTCTTGAAAAAAGAGATAACTTCTTGATAAATATCTGATTGCATAGAGCTTAAGGCGGGCTGAAATTTTGCGGTCTGGGGAGAAAAAAAAGTGCCAGCGCAGAGAATCGAACTCCGGACACATGGATTATGATTCCATTGCTCTAACCAACTGAGCTACGCTGGCATTCTTTACGAGACTGTATTAAATTAAGTTTTGCTGAAATAATTGTCAAATAAGTTAAATCCAAAAATTTTACGCCGACGATATTGTATATTTTATCATTATTCTTTCAGGAGCATTGCTAATGAAAAAGCTGTACGATCCATCCATAGTCGAAGACAAATGGTACGCCCGCTGGATGGAGCAAAAACTTTTTAATGCGGATGAAACTTCCGCAAAACCGAAATATTCAATCGTCATTCCACCGCCCAATGTAACCGGTATTCTTCATATGGGTCATGCCCTCAACTGCACGATCCAGGACATTCTCGTGCGTTTCAAAAGAATGAACGGTTTTGAGGCGCTGTGGGTTCCGGGCGCCGACCATGCGGGCATAGCAACGCAAAATGTGGTGGAAAAAAAATTGGCCAAGGAAAAGAAAAACCGCCACGAAGTGGGCCGCGAAGCGTTTATCGAGGAAGTTTGGAAATGGAAAGCGCAGTCGCATGCCACCATAACCGGCCAAATAAAAAAACTCGGTTGTTCCTGCGACTGGAGCAAAGAGCGCTTTACCATGGACGAGGGGCTTTCAAGAGCGGTACGCAAGGTGTTCGTCCGGCTTTACCATGAAGGGCTTATTTACCGGGGGAAATACATCATCAATTGGTGTCCCCGTTGTCAAACGGCGCTGTCGGACGAAGAGGCCGAGCATAAGGAAGTAAAGGGCAAGCTCTATCATTTCAAATACCCCTTCGCCTCGGGCGACGGCTTTATGGTCGTGGCAACCACCAGGCCCGAAACAATGCTTGGCGATACGGCCGTGGCGGTCAATCCGGCCGACGAGCGGTATACTTCGGCGGTCGGCAAAATGCTGCTTCTTCCACTTGTCAATCGTGAAATCCCCATAATCGCCGACGATTTCGTGGACCGGCAATTCGGCACGGGCGCGGTCAAGGTGACCCCCGCGCACGATCCCAACGATTTTCAAATGGGAAAGCGCCATGCCATGGAGCCCATCGAGGTCATGGACGGGGCCGGCCGCATGCGCGGGCCCATTCCCGAAAAATATATCGGCCTGGACCGTTTCGCCTGTCGCAAGGCGGTGGTCGAAGACATGGAAGCCTTGGGGCTGGTTGATAAAATCGAAGAGCATACGCATAGCGTTGGCCACTGCTACCGCTGTAATACCGTGGTCGAGCCGAGCTATTCCAACCAGTGGTTCGTTAAAATGAAACCGCTTGCCGAAGGCGCGCTTAAAGCGGCCCAAAACGACGAAGTCCGGTTTTTCCCTACCCGCTGGAAAAAAACCTATTGCGACTGGATGGAGAACATCCGCGACTGGTGTATATCACGCCAAATTTGGTGGGGGCATCGCATTCCGGTGTGGTATTGCAAGGCGTGCGGGCACATTACGGTCGCGGAAATAGACCCGGATATTTGTCCATCGTGCAAGAGCGAAAGCATCATCCAGGACGAAGACGTGCTTGACACCTGGTTTTCCTCGTGGCTCTGGTCGTTTTCAACCATGGGCTGGCCCGACAATTCCGGTCTCATGCAAAAATTTTATCCGACCGACACCCTCGTCACGGCGCCTGAAATTCTTTTCTTCTGGGTCTCACGCATGATCATGGCGGGGCTGCATTTTACCGGAAAATTGCCCTTTGAAAACGTCATTCTCCACGGGACCGTGCGCGACAAGACCGGCAGGAAAATGAGCAAGTCCCTGGGAAACGCCATCGACCCGCTTGAAATAATCGCGACCCACGGGGCCGACGCCCTGCGCTTTTCCCTGATCAATATCACGGCGCAGGGTGCGGACGTGTATTTAAGCAAGGACACGTTCGACGTCGGGCGGAATTTTTCCAACAAGCTGTGGAACGCATCTCGTTTTCTTTTGGATAACATTTCTGGCAAGCCGGGTTTCGAAAACGTCCCCGACCCGGCCGATTTGTCGTTTGCCGACGCGTGGATCATGTCAAGGCTCAATAAAACCATCGCAAGCGTTTGCTCGTCTTTATCGACCTTTCGCTCCAACGAATGTGCGCATACGCTCTACGACTTTATTTGGCGGGATTTCTGCGATTGGTATATCGAAATCAAAAAAGCGGACCTTTACCAGGACGGCGACCCGAAGCGAAAAAACACGGCCCTCAATTTGTGCAGCTATGTGTTGGGAAATATTCTTAAATTGCTGCATCCGCTCATGCCCTTTGTCACCGAGGAGATTTGGGAGCATCTGCGCTCGAAAATCGACTATTCGCTCTTAATCGATTCGCCGGCCATTATGTCGGCGAAATACCCGGTTTATAATCCCGACCTGGTTAACGAGGTAATTGAGAAAGATTTCGGCTTGCTTAAGGACATTATCACCGCTTTGCGCACGATCAGATCGGAAAACAATATTCCTCCTGACAAAAAAGCCGTTGCGGTGATCATTCCCGCATCCGAAGCCGAAGAGCGGATGCTGGTCGCGCATGTCGATATGATCAATTCATTCGCGCGGCTTTCGGAAACGCACATTGGCCTTGGCGCACAAAAACCCAAACTCGCCGGACAAAGCGTGGTCATGGGCAATCAAGTGTTTTTGGTGCTTGAAGGCCTCATCGATAAAGACGTCGAGCGCCAGCGCCTGGAAAAGGAAATCGGCCGCGTTAGAAAAATGTGCGAAGGTGCGCAGGTTCGTTTGGCCGACCCGAACTTCGTTGATAAGGCCCCCACGGAGGTGGTTGAAAAGGAAAAAGAAAAATATTCAGGGCTTTTAAAGAACCTTGAAAAACTGGAAAAGAACCTTGTCGCGTTAAACAATTAGAAACGATTGACCTATGATTTTCCCCGACCTAAACCACTTAAAAGCCCATGCCGGTTCCGGCAATGTTTTACCCGTGTGCAGCCGTATTCTGGCCGATACCGAAACGCCGGTAACGGTTTGGAAAAAGCTTTTTTCCGACGCGCCCCATAGCTTTTTACTGGAAAGCGTTACCGGCGGCGACACGGTGGCCCGGTATTCCTTTATCGGCGGAAACCCGTTTCTGACTTTTAAGAGCACGGGCGCATCCTGGGAAATTTCAGGTAAAATAAATGAAAAAGGTCAAGGCGACCCTTTGAAAAAGCTCCGGGAGTTCCTTGCCCAATACCGCCAAGCGTATGGCGAAGGCCTGCCGCCCTTGTGCGGCGGGGCCGTGGGCTATATTACCTACGACGCGGTAAGGCTCAGCGAAAAAATACCGGACAAAAACCCCAAGGACGACGCCCTGGCCGACGAGATTTTTTTCGGGTTTTATTCCGACATCGTCGCTTTTGACAATAGGGAACATAAAATATTATTGATAACCACGATTTTTAAGGAGGAGACCCCTTTGCTCGACCAGGCCTATAAAGAGGCCTGCTATCGCCTGGGTAATTTGGAAGACAAGCTCGCGGTGCGGCTCGCATCGAGTTCGTTGTCGATCCGTAAAACCGGGGACATAACCTCGAATTTTACCCGCGAAGCCTACGAAACGGCGGTTGATAAATGCAAGGAATTCATCAAGGCGGGAGACATTTTTCAGGTGGTGCTCTCGCAACGTTTTACCGTTGACGTTGAAGCCACGCCGTTTGATTTATATCGGGTGCTTCGCACGGTCAACCCCTCGCCCTATATGTTTTACCTCTCATGCCAAAACGCGCAGGTCATCGGCGCATCGCCCGAAATGCTCGTGCGTGTTGAAAACGGCAAAGTTGAGCTGCGGCCCATTGCCGGAACCCGACCCCGTGGGAAAAACAGTCTGGAAGACGAGGCCATTGAAAAGGAACTTAAGGCCGATCCGAAGGAACTCGCGGAGCACATCATGCTGGTCGACCTCGGTAGAAACGACGTGGGTCGCGTGAGCGAATACGGAAGCGTCAAGGTCGAGGACATGATGCACATCGAGAAATATTCCCACGTCATGCACATGGTTTCGAACATAAGCGGAACGCTTCGCAAGCCCTTCGACGCGCTCGACGCCTTATTTTCCGGGTTTCCGGCCGGGACGCTTTCCGGGTCGCCGAAAATCCGCGCGATGGAAATAATCGACGAATTGGAAACGGTGCGAAGGGGCGTCTATGGCGGCGCTTTGGGGTATATCGATTTCAAAGGGAACCTCGATTCCTGCATCGTGATACGGACGCTTTTATACGACGGAAAAAAGGCCCAGATTCAGGCGGGCGCGGGCATTGTCGCGGATTCGGTCCCCGAAGCGGAGTATGACGAAACCGTGCATAAGGCCAAGGCCATCCTTACCGCACTGCGTGAAGCGGGCTCAATCATCGGAAGAGAGTGATAAAATTATTATGGTAATCATGATCGATAATTACGACTCGTTTACGTTTAATTTAGTGCAGTATTTGGGCGAGTTGCACGACGATGTGCGTGTTTTCCGCAACGACAAAATCACCGTCGCCGAAATTCAAGAACTCAGGCCCAAGGCCATCGTTATTTCACCCGGCCCCTGCACGCCCAAGGAGGCCGGGATTTCCGTCGACGTGGTCAAGCAGCTTGGCCCCACGATACCTTTGCTTGGCGTATGCCTTGGGCACCAGTCCATAGGCTACGCCTTCGGCGGCAACATTGTCCGCGCACCGTATTTAATGCACGGCAAGGTCTCCGAGATTTTACATGACGGGAAAAGGATCTATACCGGCATGCCCAATCCGTTCATCGCAACACGTTATCATAGCCTCATCATCGAGCGAAAGACCTGCCCGGATTGCCTTGAAATCTCTTCACAAACCAAAGACGGTCTTATCATGGGCGTGCGGCATAAAAAATATCCCATCGAAGGCGTTCAATTCCATCCGGAATCCATTCTCACGCAATCGGGGAAAACCCTGCTTAAAAACTTTCTTTCTTCGATATAGCGCCATGCCGAATATTCTTGCCGATATTGTCGCTACGAAAAAGGAAGAAGTCCGCCGTCTAAAGTCCGATGCTTCAATTCACCGGGGGCGGACCGACGAAAAGCGCCCCTTTATCGACGCCCTTTTAAAGGCCGAGGGCCTCGGCATTATCGCCGAAGTCAAGAAAGCCTCCCCTTCCAAGGGGATTATTTCGACCGATTTTGACCCGAAATTGATCGCGGAAAAGTACGAAAAAGGCGGCGCTTCCGCAATCTCGGTTTTGACGGATGAAAAATATTTTCAGGGCTCGCTTTCCTACTTGACGCTGGTACGGGAAACGGTTTTACTTCCCGTATTGCGCAAGGACTTTATCATCGATCCCCTGCAGGTGCGGCAAAGCGCCGCGATCAATGCCGACGCCATGCTGCTCATTGCGGCGATACTCGACCGCGGGCAAATGGAAGAGCTTTATAGCGCCGCGATTGAGCTTCATCTCGACCCGCTCATGGAAATCCATTCGATGAAGGAGTGCGAGCGCGTGCTCGCGCTGTCGCCGCCACCCCGCTGCATCGGCATCAATAACCGCGACTTGGCCACTTTTAAAACCGACATCGCCCCAACGCTTTCAATTGCGGGGAATATTCCCCGCGGTATCGTGATAATTTCGGAAAGCGGCATCCAAACCCGCGAACATGCAGAGGCCTTGCAAAAAGCCGGAGTTCGGGGATTGTTGGTCGGGGAGTCGTTGATGAGAAGCGGGGATCCGGGAGAGCTGATAAAAGAGTTAAAGTGCTTGCCGCCTATGCAATAAACGATAAATAATTGCTCTTGTCAATTATTTCAAAAGCGGCGTCCGGATAATTTTCCGTCCATTGGCTGGGCGCTTTTACGCGTTTGTTTCCCCATTTATATTCAAAAGCGAATAATTTTCCGTCACGCTCTTCAACAAGGTCGATTTCCTGTTGTTCCCACGTTCGCCAAAAATATGCATTACAGAAAATGTCCCGGTAGGTACGTTTTTTCAACCGTTCGATGAAAATGAAGTTTTCCCACAGCACCCCCATATCATTTCTTACGTCGGCGCCATTAAAATTTGAAATGACCGCGTTACGAATTCCGTTATCGATGAAATAGTATTTGCTTTTACGGGTTATTTCCTTGCGTAAATTACGATTAAATCCGCGCAAATTGTATATAATAAACGATTTTTCAAAAAGATCAAGATATCGCCCAACGGTTTTATAATCGATGCCGAGATGTTGGGAAAGCTCGGTTAAGGAAACTTCCCTGCCGACTTGGAAGGCCACGAGCCGCAATAAATCTATGACTGTTTTTGAGTTTTTTATCCGTTCAAGTTCCAAAATGTCCTTGAATAAACTTGATTGGACCAATTCTTCCAGCAGACGGCGTTTCTGGGATTTTTTAGTTTCCGCTACAACTTCAGGATATCCGCCGAAGACTAAGCTCTCTTCCAATTTTTCTTTCAACTCATGGGAATTGTAAAGCGAGCGTAGTTCGAGCTGCGAAACCGGAAATAGCGTTAACGTGACTTTTCTTCCGGTCAGCGGCTCTCCTATTTGGCCGGACAATTCGAACGACGAAGATCCGGTTGCTATGATTTTAATGCCGGGAATCTGGTCCACGAGGATTTTCAAACATTGCCCAATATTCGGGATTTTTTGCGCTTCATCAATTGCAAGGAGTTCATAACCTTCCGCATATTCTTTTAAAAGCGAAAAATCCTGTAAGCTGAGCGTGTTTTGGGTTGAAATATTGTCACCGGAATCAAGCTTGTATTTCAAATTGCATGTCTTTAAATATTCCTGAAGCATTGTAGTTTTACCTACTTGGCGCGCTCCATAAATTACTAAAACCTTATTCGGTTTTAATAATGCACCGACATTTTGGTAAATCCTTGGAATTATCATAGTCAAATAATACTATACGCCTTAAAATAAATCAATTTCAAGGAGTAATACTCCTTGAAATAATGATATTTTAAGGAATTCATTTTCGAACACCTCTGGATTTCATTTCATTTCTCGCGCGCGGAAAACCACGTTTTTTCCGAATTTTTGCGAGAGCGTATCGATGGCTTTTTCCGATTGTTCCCAGGGTTTTTTCAAAGCGTCCGTTGCAAAAAGGTCAAGCTGGATGGGTTGCGTAAATCCGGTTATGCCCACGCCGATCAACCTAAAGTCAATCGAATCGGAAACGCTTTTTAAAAGGTCAAGGGCCGCTAAATAAAGGTCGTTGGCCATGTTTGTCGGTTCCGAAAACGTCGTTCGCCTCGTATGTTTCGTGAAATCGGCCCCGCGATAAATAAGAACAACGGTTTTCCCCTTGATTGACGCTGTTCTTGCTTGCCGAGCGACGTCCTGGGACAGTACGAGCAGGACCTTATGAATCGCCTCGCGATCTCGCGTATTTTTTTCAAACGTATGTTCGCGCGAGATCGACTTGCTTTCTTCGCGGTCGGCCACCGGCCGATCATCGATGCCGAATGCGAGATTATGCAACGATTCCCCGTGGACCCCGAGCCTGTCGATGAGGAATTGTTTGCTCAGTTTTTGCAAATCCCCGATAGTGTTGATGTTTATTTCCCGTAACAGTTTTTCCGTTTTTTTCCCGACCCCCCAAATTTTCCCGACCGGTTTTGGGCCGAGCCATTTCGTAATTTCATCGGGGTCAAACGGCACGATGGTAATGCCGTCGGGCTTGTTCATGTCAGAGGCCACTTTTGCCAGGAACTTATTGGGCGCGATCCCGATGGAGGCGGTCAATTTTCTTTGCTCTTTTATCGTCCCCCGGATAGTTTGCGCGGTTGTTAAGGGGTCGCCGAAAAGCTTCCCCGTCCCTGTTATGTCAAGAAACGCCTCGTCCACCGACACCTGCTCCAGGGCCGGAGAAAACGACGAAAGGATTTCCATGATATGATGGGACTCGTTTGAATAAGCTTCCATTCGCGGATGAAGGTAAACCCCGTTGGGGCATTTTTTAAACGCCTCGGAAATGGGCATGGCGGAATGCACGCCGAATTTCCGGGCCTCGTAGCTTGCCGCCGCCACGACCCCCCGATGACCGGGTTGAGCGCCGACAATGACCGGTTTGCCTTTATAACGAGGATCGTCGCGCTGTTCTATGGAGGTAAAGAACGCGTCCATGTCGATGTGGAGAATGGTCCGGGTTTGGTGTTTAAAATTATTTTTGGAAATATCGGTTGTTTTCACTTGGATCTAAAACCGTTTATTTTGCATTTTTTTCCAAAAGTGCTACTTCTTGAGATAATCGACCATAATAGCCTTGCAATAAGAGCCTTTTTTGATCTTCATACGATCCAAAATAATTAGGGCTGCCAGCATAATCATTATGAACAATTTTTGATGGTGATGCGGAAATGTCTTTTGATAATTCCAGATTCATCGAAAGATTGCTTCTAGGTAAATAGCCAAACCATATGATAAAAGGCGCACCGGCTGCAAGCATAATTAAAGGCGTCGCCGTTCCAATGGCGGTAATGGCAACTCCGGCGGCCTGCTGGCCGGGCGTGGTAACATGTATCGATAAGACATTTAAAAAAAGCGATCTGTTTCCATCGTTTTGACACGAAATTAATTTGTACTTTCTGCCGCCGTTATTATAATCTTGAATAAAATCATTGGTAACACCGATGATTTCATGTTTTAAAGAGTCAGGTATTTTTGTGTCCACATTTAAACATAATGCGATTTCGTTACTAGGCAAGTCTTTTTTAATAACAAGGTTTGGAGAACAGCCCATGATAAAGACAAAAGCAAAAAACGCCGACAATTTTATTGAGAATTGCATAAAAGAGCCTTTCGTGTGTCTTTGTTTTTAGCGGCCACGTATCTTATTGTATCAATTCAAATCAATAGTTTTGAAAAGTCAGTAATTTGTCAGCCCTGAACAATAAATTCTCGGCTTAACAACTGATTCCGCTTCGGTAAAAATCGCCGCCAATCCAACTGCCGTACCAACAACAACGGTTGTAATTGCAATTGGTTGGCTATGTGTGGAGCTAACTATTGCTCCACCTAAAAAACCAATCGCAATATCGGCCCCGTAAAGTTCCCAACTAAGTAAATAATATTTCCAACCTTTATGTTTTTCATATCCATGACAATAGGTATTCATGGCCTTTGATGAGATATCGCCGCCAATGCATGAAATTATCGGGCCAGAAAACCGAAATGCGCTTCCAATAGTTAAGCTGGAAATACCAATAGTCGAGTTTCCAAAACCGTCAAAAAGAAGTGCAATTAATTGCAATCCCCACCCCGTAAAAAACAAATAATTACCGAGCGTTGCGACCGATTTTCCTTTGTTTAAGGATAAATGCAATGAAAGCGAATCGGAAAAGGAAAGATGCAATTTATTTATCGGTGAAAAATATGGCGTTAATCCTAAGTCAATCGTTTGAACTGAATCATTATTTTGCGCATATAATATCCACAGAGAAAAACAGATTATCAATGGAATTCTTTTAATCAAATGGTCCTCCAACCATTCAAATCACCTGCTCCGGCAGGTGCCTTTGCATTGTTGTAAAAAGCCCAAAATCTATCTTATTGCCCGGCGTGGGATGTCTTGGCCTTTTGAATTATTGTTCCAAAATAAGAAGTGTATTTTCTTAAATAACTTGTATTATTATTATTTCCAATTGCACTCAAATTGAATCGCATGGCGCAATAAATATGAAGTCGCCGATTTTAATATCATTGTTCATGTCGCATAAAGAAATGACAGCAATTGTATCATGTGTATTTTTGAATCCAATGGTCAGTGAGGCAGTAGAAATTGTGCCACAGAAATAATGTGGTACTTCTCTGTAAATTATATTTATTCCTATTGTGTTCTTTAAATATTGTGTTCTTTTTATCAAGGTTTGAAATTCTTTAATGTCTTTATCTGGAATTCTAAAGACTGATGCTTTTTTATTTAATTTGATTTCGTTCTCTCTTTTATCAGCGCTTATTGCCCCTTTATTATCGTCTTTACCAATCAAACCTGATACCACAATTGCTGGGACAATAATGGGCATTATAAAATTGTTTCCAACCGCCCTGGCTACACCTTCGGTAATTTGCCGTCCATAAATCCAAGTGAAGCAAACAACTGCAAGCAAAAAGATCGATGGAATAAAAATTGCAATGAAAATAATTTTCTGGAAAATGGTATTTTTATTCATAATTTCATTAACCTATTAAAAGAAATCAGGCGCATCGAGAACGCCGTTTGGCTTGCAAAATATCCTCAATCAGCTTTCTTAACCCAAATGCAATGTAACTCGTCACACCTCAAATGTCAATTATAACCAATAATTCCACCGCTTTCAGTTTGATCTTCAATTTTATCATTACTACTGATATTATTAATACAAAAAAAACGACATAAAGTTTATTTTATTTTTTATCGCCAAGTCAATTTATTGATATGGTCTGGATTCAATATATAATGTCTCAGGTGCAATATCGATTTCTCCCGGCCAAACAACCGTGCCATATTCGACCTTTGCCAGTCTGAACAAAGGAGAGCCTTTAAGTTTATTATACGGCTTCAGGTCCATATATTGTAGCATGCTGAATAAACGAACTTCCTTATTTTCAAAGGTAAGCACAAGCTCGTAATTCGGCAGCACTTCTACTGCAATAATGTCTATCAATTGTCCCATATATTCCTTATCCGTCAATAGCAATAGCGGCTTAAGGTACCAAATAAATAGAAGTCGTATCGACTATGCATCCGCTCCAGTCGTTTATTCCCGCTAAATCCGGCGGATTGTTTGCGCTCATATAATTACAGAGACAAACGCTGTCCTTAATAAAGGTATTGCCGACCAACCGGACGGGCGCTTGATTAAGGATAATTCCAATGAGAAACCCATTAATCGAATTTCCCGCGATTTCTCCGGAATCGCATCCGCCTAGATCAATGCCCTTTTGCGTAATATCGCGGCCGGCGGCTTTGTCGAAGGTGATGGCATTGTTTACTATAGAAACATTTTTCGCCCCGTCGCACCAAATCGGCGTGAGCAAACTGCTTAGGGAGTCTTGCTGCACGGTCAAATCCACACCGCTAACGCCTTGACACCAGATACAATGGGTCCGAACATGATTGAATCGGTTGTTGGCCATGGTGACTACCGCATTGCTTTGTGACGGTATATAAAAACCGCCGAAAACCGAATCAAAAACATTATAATTCGCATTAACGACCGACGGGCCATCATTCCAAACTTGGAAGTCGTTACTTTGTAAAAAAGTATTCGCGTTTAATGAGACCGTACTACCCGAAGACGAGTCGATAAACAGGGCTGCGGTATGTTTTGAAGTGTCGGTCTTTGTCGCGGCGTTGTTAAAAAATATGCAATTGCTCATTGATATTGTTGATCCGTCGCACCATACTCCGCTATATTTGTTATTGTCGATTGAGCATGAATCGATCCGAACTACGCCACGGTTTCCCGACCCGACAATATGAACGCCGTCGGATTGGTTTTGAAAAATCCTGCAATTCCCGATGCGGACATTGCTGGAATTATTAATAACGATCCCCCCGCAATCCGGCGCCTCGGCGGCCCCGGTAATAACAAGGTTTTTAAGCGTTACATCGACCGCGCCGAAAATTGAAATCGGGGCGAAGGAAAAGTTTTTCCCGTCGATGATCGGCTTATTTGACGAAGGCCCATAGATGAACAAATCGTTCGTGACAATGGAAACCGAATCGTCATACGATCCCGAATCAACGAAAACTGTGTCCCCGGATTTTGCCGCCGTGAGTCCGAGGCTGAGTTTCTCGAATACCTTGCCGCCGGGAAACCTGCCCGGGTCCTTGGTCACGATAATGTCCGCGCCGGTGATCGTGTCGATGAGCTGATCGGGCTTTGAATAGAAAAAACCGTCGAAAACCGTCAGGGTAAACGTATACGTCCCTTTCGGTAGTCCCAAGAACCGATGACGGGGAAGGCTATCGATGATTTCCCCGAACGGAAGCGTGCCCGGCGCGTTCCAGATATAGGTCAACGGCCTTCCCTGCGGATCATAACTTCCCGAAGCGTCAAGATACACCGTATCGGTAAAAAAATATTCTCCGCCTCCGACTGCGCGGGCAATGGGCGGTTTTTCGGGCCCCCCGAATTTGGCGCAATAAAGAAATCCTAAAAAGCAATAAAGGATTGTTCCAAGCGCCGCGCTTTTTCGTCCCATCGATGGGTCGTCCCTTCTTGTCTAATGTCAATCAATCATCGCGTTGAACCATTTGAGCCAAGAACAATCATTTGACCAATCGGCTAAAAACGATAAAGAGCCGACCACTCCTATGCCGACCGTCGCCCAAAAGAAACCGTATTTACGGTCAAGCGCCCCGTTCGCTTTTGTCCGATCGCCGTTTTTTTCGGCTGATATCGCCTGCTGATCAAACCCGATTGCAAGCCCCATAAAAGTAAGCTGCGCGGCGGTGAGAAGGGCGCCGTAAAAAATTCGGGGAGTCGTTATGGTTCCTTGCGCACTTAGGGACGCGCCGTGGACTAGTTGCGACGCTCCGGCGGGGAAAAACGCGGGAATTGCGCACCACGGGCTTATCAGGGAACGGGTTTGTTGGGGAGGCGGCGCTATTACGGCCGCGGGCGCGGATGGAAGATCAGGCACGGCGTCCAAATAATTCGACAAAACCCCACAAACTAGGTCGACCGTAAAATATGTTGCAACGTCAGGCTCCCTTGAATCATCCGTCGCGGGCAATTGAAGCGTCAGCAAGGTATCGCCGACTAACATAAAATTAAGGGAGAGTATTTCCCGCTGAGTGTCGGCGACGCCGGCTATGATGTTGAGCGTGGAATCGTTTTGCGCGATGCCGTCGTGGACCGTTTTATTAAACCGCCTTTGAAGGGTTTTAATCAAGATATTTTTAAAATTCGAATAACGATTGGCCTGCGGATCATTAGGCCCAAAAACCGTCGATACTGCCATTCCTTTTACGTTTCGGATGAGTTCCATTTTTCGGGGATCGTTCGCGACGATCCTTAAGGTCTTATTTGAAAAAAGCGAAATTTTACCGGCGCTTTCGTCTGCAAAATCGATTTCGGCGGACGAATCGAGGGCCATGTTTCGGTAACGGCGCCAAAGGGCCGAATTGACAAGTTCGGATTTGAGGTCCGTAATCACGGAGTCGACCGCCGAAGCCGCGTCGCGGTCGTTCGCGGTCAAGGGGACCGCCCGGTCGACGGAGGCGATTATGCAGCCGTCATTGAGGTCGGCCACGCGCAAATATAAACGCAGTAGTTTGTTGGAAGCCTCGACGACGAATGGGCAAAGCACGACGAACCGCCTCTCGGATGAAGCGACGTTATTGCTTTTTAGTTTGTCGGAAAACGATCGGCCGATAGAATCACCGACGGTTTTTTGAACGTATTGCCGAAGCTCCTCAATGTCGAAATAATCTCCTACGTCAACAACCGCGTAGCTTTCGACCAGACGCTTTTTTAGCCGTTCCCGAATAACGACGAGGACCTTGGAATCCGCCCGAAGCGCGGCGGCCCCTTCGCGCGGAAAGGGCAAAACCGCAATGGCGCCCGCCGATTTTGATTGCTGCAATAATTTCACGGCTTTCTCGGCGATTAAATCCAAATCTTTTTCCGAAACGCCGCGTTTCGGACCATATTGCCTTGAGAGCGAATCCACGATGGTTTTCATTTTATCGTGTGCGTTTCGCCCTTCGCGGCGTAAGGCCCGGTCGATTTTGTCCTGATTTAAAATGATAGTCAATAATAAAGAGCCCTCATTTTCATGCAATACCTTAAAAAGGGCCGGGTATATTGAAGGGTTTTTTTGGGCCCGGGTAAAGGCCAAACGCGCAAGGGCCACGGTCATGGAATCGCCCACAAGGGAATAGCCGGAATTGCCGATGATTCTGATGAGCGCGGTAAGGGTGCTGTCGATTTGATTTTCGGCAAGTTGGCCCGATTTGACGCTTTTTTCAAGCGCCGATGAAACCGCCTGAATATAAAGCTTGAGCGTATCGGCGTTTGTGGAGCTTTTGATGGCCTTCGCAATGGTTTTCGGGTCCATCACGATAGGCGCTAAAATGACCCGAAGAGAAGAAAACAGTTCCCGGTCTTTAGTAACAATCAATAATGTTTTTCGAAATATTTCATCGATACTCAAAGGCCTGGAATTCGGAGCGGTTTCCCGAAACCCCCCGGTTTTTGTTTCCGGCGCATGATTTTCAGCTTCCGGCTTTTTTCCGCTCGCATCGTGCAAAGACGTTCGGATTATATCGATTTTCATTTCGCATTGCCCGATTTTCGCTTCGAGATACCGGCATTGCATGATTGCCAGTTGCTTTTCCAAGACGGTTTCGCACGAAAGCGAACAGGGCGCGACGCTCTTTTTACTTTCCAGCAGGCGGTTTTTCAAGGCGCGTATCCCGGCCGTATCGGCCGGTAGGGGAGAACCGAGGAGCGTTGCGCACTCCTCAAACGACTGGCGGCAATCAGGATGGCAAAAAGCCAAAACGGGACAAGCGCAACAAAAGAAAAGTCCTCGAACAAATAAAAACAAGGCGCGTTTTTTTACCGGGAAAGTCATTTCTTTTTTCCCGGGGCGGTCAGTATGATGTTTCCAGAACCGATATAAACGCTCACCGCACGATAGGCTTCGCCGCTTTCGCGAAAGGTCTTTTCGCCGACAATCTTATCGACATACCGCGACAGCTCGAACGCGTCGACTTTCCCGTCGTCGTTACCCATGCCCAGGGCGTCGGCTTTTCCCCGAAGGCCGTCAAGCACCGCGCGGGTATAAAGGCCTTCCCTGACCTGGCTGTTCCAGGTAAGCAGGGAATAGAAGCCGTTATCGGACAGTAAATAATGATAAACGTTGAAAGGCGGTAAAACCGGCGGCCGGGCCGCTCCGGCATAGCAGGCGTCGACGATGATCACCTTTTGCATGGCCATTGACGCCTGCAAGGAGTCCGCGATTTCGCCGAGTGAAATGCAGTCCCGTATCATCCCCTGAAAAGACTGGTACAATACAAGGTAGAAATAATTTCTTTCGTTTTTCGGCCCTAAGAGGGAATCGACGATTTTCTCCGGGAGGTGCGCGGCGAGGGAATCGTAGGTCGATCCATGGCCGGAAAAATAAAACACTACGCGGTCGGTGCTTTTCGCCGCACGGGCCACCGCGGAGAGTTCATTGCGCAGGCGGTCTTTTGTTACCGCGGCGCCGAGGAGCGTGTCGATGCAATAGTTATTGGCGCTTAGCACGCTCGCCATGTTCCTGACATCAATAGCGGCCTCTTTTAAAGAATCGTTCGGGGAGCTTTCGAAGCGGTAATAATTCAGGCCTGAAAGGACTGCATAGGCGGCGCCGGGCCCTTTAAACAGGCCTGATTTGGCTGTCATATTAATGCATTTTGGAAAACATTCCATACCCTGCGCGGCAAGGCTAAAGAGCATTGCCCCGGCACATAAAAACGTCGAAAAAAGCCGCAGGTGACTGCCGATAAATTCCATCCTAAAATCCGTCGCTTAAAGCAAAAAATGTCAATCAAGGACATTACAATTTGAGAATAAAGTCCTTCAAAAGGACGATTTTCGACCAGTCGATGGGCGGCGCGTCCGTCCGGAGGAACCCAAGCAAACTTATTTTGCGTTCTTCATATTCGCAGCCGCTTCCCACAAGCGGGTCGCTTTTAACGCGGTTCTGAAAACAAGTCATGACAAAGGAAAGAGAGTCGGTTGGGACGTCGGATAAATTGAAAACCAAAAGCTTTTTACATTGGACATCGCGCGCCGCCCAGGTTAGCGGACGCTTGTTGCAAACGATGAAGGGGCCAACGCCATCGGGAAAATCGGAGATGTTGGCGATGATTTTACGCGCCCGCGGATAATCATAATCGTCGACAAGGACATGAAGCATGGTTTCAGGCTTTTTGGCGAATGAGGCGTTCAAACGCTTTTTAAGCGGCCAATACGTGATATTTAATTGCGCGGGATTCGCGAGCTTTTGGTCGATATAGGTTGTGTCGGGAAACAAGCAATTCATATACGCCTTGCAAACGGCGCGATATCGCTGGGTTTCGGGCTTTGAGCTAGGAACCTGCGTGAAAATTATGTAGGAATATCCGCCGTATCCCTCTTGTTCGGTGTCTTGCGAGGCAATAGACGACCGGCAGGTAATAGACACTTTCCCGAGCCCCGAAATGCCTCGGTATTTTGTTTTATATCCGCAGCCGACCAAAAGAAAAAATACGGCAAACGGCGCCGTAAAAACCATGTTGATTGATACGAAATAACGGCGGTTCATTTTTCCTCTTCCCGAGGGGTGTTCAGGTTTTTCGAGTGTTTGTCCGGCCAAAACGGGGCGATTTTTTAAAGCGTGGAAGGTAAAAAAACACCCACATGCCGGAAAAAATAATAAGCCCGACAAATAAGGACAACCAAACATAAACGGACGGGCTGACGCCGCGACAGAGATAAAATATAACAAAGGCCGCCGCAATGCCGATCAAAAGCGATAAGGCAAGTCCGATGGAAAGAGAAATGATTTCCAGGGGCCCGATAAGACCTTTTTCCGATGAACGCGGCATAGTCGCATATTTCCTTTTGTCAAAGTTTAATATTATAAATAAATTACGAAAACGGCAATGTCAATGTATTGTTTCAAACGGCGTCGTTTTTTTTGAAAAACCGCGTTCGTGATACTACGCGACGGGTATATAGAGCCGCAAAAAACGTCGGTGCGCTCCCGAGATTATTTCCTCCATGCGAAGGGTTTTGAAATATTTCTTTCAACGCAGACGCAATAATTGCCGTTTGTTAAAAAGCTCAAAACGCTTTGCCCGTAACGGACGTCTCAACCGTTCCAATTTGAAGCATCAAGGGCGCAGGTATAGAATAATATCGTGGATCATTTTCATCAACATAAACCAAATAAATTTTGGAAAACTATGATCGATTGCGATTGTTACATAAATGATCACAAAGATAATTGCGAGTGGAAATGCTATAAAATATGCCCGATATATTTTTATTTTCCAAATACAATTAATAAGTAAACTGAAGATAATGTTGAGTTTAAATTGTGTTTTATTTGACCTCTGAGAAGAAATTAAATTTTCATTTTGAATGGCAATCTTAAAATCTGTATTTAAAGGTCCTTGTATTCCGGCATTTTCAATTTTTGACTTTATTATATTTTGCATTCTTTTATAAAGGATCATTTCATCAGGCTCAATTAATTTCTCACTACGATTTATTTTCTCAAATACTTTATTTGATTTGTGTATATCACCCAATAAATGATAGGCTAGAGCAAGATATGCAAGGTTTATTGGAGTATTAGTTTTTTGTTGAATGGGCCTATTTATATTAACGATTTCATTAAGAATTGATATTCCTTGTTCAATTTTACCCATTTCAATTAAAATGCAGCCTCTTGTCCCCTTCATGGAATTTAATTCACCATGAAGCTTCATTGATGTTGCAGAATATTCGTTAGCTTTTTCAATCGCCTCTTTACCACCTAAAAGGAGATATGCCCAAGCCAAATTATTTAATTTAAACGCTTCAAGAAATGAATTATTGTGATGATCGAAACTAATTAATTCGTCAATAGCTTCCTGAAATTTAAGTTCCTTTATATAAACTAATGCAAGATTAATAGTTATTGCAGGCATATCGAACGCCTGAGAAATCAACTTCTTATAGGCTATCTCTGATTTTAAATACTCTTTTAACTCAAAATATTTATTAGCTTCATAAAATTTATTTACTTGAAGCAATTTTTGGATGTCATCTGTTTTCCAAAATGGTAATGTAAATAGTTTTTTACCGTCATTTGGAATTTTATGGTCGTAAATTTTAATTGATGTTGGAATTAGGTTCAAAATAATCATCAGTAGATTTGACAAAATAAATGCCGAAGTGAAATTCACACCATTTTTACCTAAAAAGTTTACGGGGGAAAACCCAAATAATAAAATGATTAAAAGCAAAAATATGAATTGTAAACCTATTCCTCCAGCTGTCATTATCCATATCCGTATTTTCTGGTGATTCAATGGGACATTAGAAATTAGAGTATATCCTCCGTTTATTTTATCGGTGAGATCAAAATTAATGTTAAATATTTTCTGATGCCATATAATATTACCGCTCCCAATTTGTATTGAATAAACCTTTATTCCTGATATATATGCGGCTACAAAATGCCCCATTTCATGGATATAAATATTAAGATATAAAAAAATGCTGAAAAGGAATAAATTAAATACTATAGAGATATTTGGATGATGGTCGGAACGAATTATAAAATATACTCCCATTATCAATATCGCGATCAGGCCAGGAATTAATTCGGAATCCTCATTTAATTTTTTATTTTGCTTCATATTTTCCTTATATTTAAAAAAGCTTAGAAAGGATGCGAACGATCATCGCGCGAACTAAACAACAGCTCAAATTTATCCGATATATGGCTTATTATACACACGGTCATAAATAATTGCGCATAACATGCTTCCCTTTTGCTATTTTTAATGGTAGCATTGAAGGGAGGCAAAAATGCGTCGAGCACAGATCAGTGATGCTGATATTATGCGAATTGCCGTGCAGCAAGAGATTCTTCGATCTGAAGATTCTCGTTATGATCATCGTTTGCATGGTATTCTCCTGTCATGTTCCGGGAAAAGCAGCTATGAAATTGCCGAGTTATTTGGACAGAGTCCTCGCACGGTGCAATATTGGATTCGTCGATTCGAGCAAAAAGGATTTGCGGGCCTTTCTGAAGAGGAACGACCAGGAAGACCCTCCGCAATTGATAAAGCAGTTCGGCGCGGTATCGAAAAAGATCTACGGACATTGCCACGGGATCTTGGATACATGCAAAACCTGTGGGACGGAAAGCTGTTAAGTTTTCATTTGGATAAGCAATACGATGTGACTCTTGGAGAACGACAATGCAGACGGTTGTTTCGCCAGCTTGGGTTTCGACGTCGCAAGCCCAGACCGTTGATTGCAAAGGCCGACCCCGAGGAGCAGATACGATATAAAAAAACTCAAGATTCTGGCTCGTCGTCCTGATATGGACTTGTGGTTTGAGGATGAATGTCATTTTCAACAGCATGGTTCCCGCTGTACGATGTGGATACCGCCAGAAGAAAAGGATCCAGTAGTGATGCATGCACCGACACGAAAAAGTGTTGCCTTTTTCGGCGCAGTCAGGCCTATTGATGGTCGCCTTATGACGTTCCAAATAGAGAAATTCAATTCCGAAAACTTTGGGCGATTCATCGAGATGATCATGTATAGAAAGCGACGAAATAGGAAGGTCGTTTTGGTTTTGGATAATGCTCGCTGGCATCATGCTGCTGCGCTCGATCCCCTTTTGGAAGAGTTCCGGAAGTTTTTTCGGTTGGATTTCCTGCCACCCTACAGCCCAGAACTCAATCCAATAGAGCGGGTTTGGAAACTGACGAGACGACTTTGTACTCATAATCAGCATTTTGAACTCTTGGACGACTTGATCGCTACTGTAAACGAACAACTCGATCTTTGGAAGAAACCGAATCCAATACTCTCTAAATTATGCGCAATTACTTAAGACCGTATGTATAGATACGATTTTGCTACCTGCTTAGTTTTGATCCTCGCTCATTAAAACCGCGTGAGTTCAACTGCCGACTGCTGAGATTTGATCCTTGAGTGACGAACGGCCCAGCCTTTGAACTCTCTTTGAAATATGCGGATGGGAGCTTAATATCTCCGAGAACCATACGCAAAACCCGCCAGTTGTCTGTAGCTGTTTGGCGAATTCGCCAACATCTATTTTGGCGAACAGCTTTGTGCCTACAGCTAAAATCAACATTCCCTCAACGGCGCCACTTGAGCTCAATTGTTTACCAATACAGTCGCAAGTGTATTCGCAGGCTCGTGAATACGCCTGGCCCAAGAATGGCACCAAAAGGGAGGGAATAGTCATGATGTTTTTGAATATGTGTCTTCGTTTTACGTGAGCCAATTCGTGCCCGATTATAAACGAAAGCGCCGGCGTTCCACAGTCATAGGCAGTCTCAATAATATTTGAGTAGATTACAACATAATGTTTTCCCGCATATTTCATCGCAAAAGCATTCAATATTCCGCCTGCCTGCATAATGTACATCTGAGGGACATGTTTCATTTTGAGCATTTTCGCCTGGTTCTCCAAAATACAATTGATTTCTGGAAACTGTCTTTCAGAGACCAATACGGCGTTCGCTCTTATGTGGCCCGCAAGTAATACATTTCGAATCAGAAAGAAGACTATAATCATTGCCCCATATATGAGTACCATACTTACAGCTATCGTTGCCTTTTTCGGTAACAAATAGACCAGGTATGCAGCGGCGCCGATAATTGCAATGGTGGCGAGGATCTTCAGAACGAAGTAGAAAGATTCTTTCCCCGTTGCCCTGCAGCTTATCTGATCACCCGAATTGGGCAAGTCCGTGATGGTGAGTTTTGTTTCTTTTGGCGTTATTCGAATATTCTGAGGAGCTGTCGACCCTCGCTCAAAAAAACGACGACACAGGTTATTGCAGAAATGTAGGCCATTTGCCTCGATTGAGTTTCGGTCGAGTTCCTTTCCGCAAGATTGACAGAGCATGGACTTCTCCTTTGATAAAGTGTAACTGGATGGGGTTCTTTGTTATGGGTTAAGAATATCCACTGATTCCACATTTCTGTTTAATAATCAATTTTATCATATCGCGGCCCGCGGCTTTATTTTTTAGTAAAACCCAATTGCACCTTGTCCGCTTTGGATACATTCAGAAAATATTGACGGGATTGCGCAGATGGTTTTAAGGTTACTCAATAAAATCAATTTGGGGGTCTATTAAAGTCAATTAAATTATGTTTACCGGTGCAAAGATAGTTCGTACTCAACCAGGGGAATATCCTCGCCGTTTAAGCGGCGCTGAATAACCTGCTTTGGAAACAATTGACTCACGGCGGCGCTTACCTGCTTTCCGAAGAGGCCAGGGAGTCGTTTACAAAAACGAGACTTTGGGCCCCGAAACTCCAGGTTTCGGAATTGTTCGAAGCGCTTTTTATAACCGATCGCGGCGGGCCCCAACTAAGTCGAACTTGTTCGGAGGTCATACCCGTGGCAATAGAGTGCTTATTGATTGTTTCCCACATGGTTTCGTCCCAGGAATAAACTTTTTTCGGATCGATATCCAAAATGTCGTCGGACCATGGCGCACCATCGGTTTTTTTGTCCGCAATCGTATTGGTCCAGCTTATTCGTGTTGGAATAAAGCCCTTTTCATTACGCTCGGTTTTAACTTCTATCCATAAGGGCTTGGGCGGAAGCGGCGTCATGCCCCATTTAACGCCCGTTACAACAAGCGGTTGCTCGATTTTTACCTTAATCATTCCAAGCGAACCGGTGGCCGAATCAAAGGTGTCGATAAAACGCCGAACGGAATAAATCGTTTTGCCAAGCCACTTTGATTTGGCGCTATCAAGATCCGCCGCCGGCGCAATGCCCTCAAGTGAGCCTTGTTGGGTTTTTCCAAAAATGGCCCGCCCGCTTTGTTCCTGCTCGAATTTCACTAAATAGTCCTTACCCGCGGGCTTTACTTCCCGAGCAACAATAATCGATTGTTCAAGCTTGTCGCAGCGAATATGATGACGGGCGGTTTCCCAATAAAGGTCGGGGGGGTTTTTGCTCAATGCACATTCTGGGGTCAGGTAAAGTTCATAACCGAATTGTCGAACAAGATTTTGCTTCGCAAGAACGACGAATTTTTGACCGACCCATTTAGCTATAGGAAGATCAATATATTGGTTACTCGAAACAGCGCTAACGCCAAGAAATAAAACGGCAAGGCCTAAACCACGAAATCGGGTCGCATGTGCGCAATACATACCCAACATTATACCATTTAAAAAAACTTTGTGGAAAAGAATACTGAAAATTCCGAGGAATTTTTAGGCCGAGAATAGTCGCTTGTGCACGTCTTTCGCAAGATCGTCAAGTTGCCTATTGATAATTTCTCGACCCATTTTAGCGTCAGCAGCCTGGTCGGGAGTAAGATAGAAAAATGCCGTTCTGGTGAATTCATCGAATTCAGAGGGCGTTTGGCGGGGGAAAACATTAAAGCATATTTTCGAAACAAAAAGCTTTGATAGCTTTTGGGCGACCGGCCCATTCGCATGGAGCAATTCTTCTATTTCCGCTTTAATGTCCGCCTGAAAATCCTCCGGTATGCTCATTGCAAGCGAACATCCGTCCTTGACATACGAACTCGGCAGCATGTTCGTGACGCACCGAATGCTCCCGGCAAAGCTCGCCATATTGGTTATTTCAACTTCCGGCTGCACTAGTAAGCCGGGCTTCAAACGCAAACGCGGCAGCGTGCGGCCTTTGTCTTTATTGAACAGGAGCTTTTTTTTGCCGTATGGATCAAGCATGGCGCTGAAATTCGGAAGGTTTAAATAGAGTTCGCTTTCGTCAACAATCACGACGTCGCTTTCCAAAACCTCCTGCCCGCTCAGAAACCGTGTAAATTCCGCATCGTTTTTTAGCAACCCGTAATAATAAGGATCGACGATTATTTTAAGCCGATTGTCCGTCGTGCATTCCGAAGCGACAATATTGATGACGGCGTCTATATGGATAGAATCGATGATCATATCTTTTTTGGTTTCGGGATTTCGCGCCCAGATAAATCCGTCAGGCAAGGTAAAGACCTGAATATCGCGCATATAAAGTTCATGCTGAAAATCAACCTGCGTAAAAGCGTCGGGAAAAGCGCTTTGGGCCATTAAAACGAATTTTTCTTTGCCCCTCCCCGTGATGATATTCCCGCCTTCATTAAGAAGCCCTTGTCCGAAACGGTTTTCACGGTCTTTATTTTCAAACGTCACATACGGTCCGTAATCGTCGTCAAGCCAGGCTATTAAGTCGCGAGACCACAAGAGCGTATCGACCCGTGCCTGGACTTTAACGTCCGGATTAATTTTCTTAAGGGCCTTTAAAAGCGCCAGATGCTCGCTTTCACTGGTTTCAATTTTATTTTGAACAAAGGAAAATTCCAGCGGCCATAAGCTAAGCCCCATTCGATCAAGCGGAAAAGCTTCGCCGTATTTTATGCGAAGCTTCTCCTCTAAATGATCCGTGCGCTCTCGGAAAGCGTCGCCGCAGCCGTATAAAAAGGCCAAGGCGATAAAAAAGACGCAGAATTCGGAAAGCTTTATTAATTCCCGCGAAGACGGGGGGCCAATTACAAGATTAGAAATATTATCGGCGCTATCCACGCGCTCGAATTTTGCCCAATACTCATCGAAGCTTTTTTTTCCGCAAATGCTTATAAAGCGGTCCGATAAGAAGGCCTTGTTTTTTTCGGACATGCTTTTTATAATTTCGCGGACCGTAGCGGATAATTCGCTTTTGTCTAACAAGAATGAACTGCCGACGGTAATAAAGCTCTCAATGGCTTTATCAAGGATCTTCGTGCAGCGCTGTTGGAGGTCTTCGGGCAACGGATTGTCCAAATGGATTTTAGCGGCGCAATCGGCGTGGCAAATTGACAAAAACGACAGCCGCGCGCTTATGGCCTTCGTTTCGGACAGGCCTTTAACATAGGTCAACACCGGAACGAGTTTTTCCCGGTGATCGCGCTCGGCTATAATCGTTTTATCCGTAAGCGTTTCTAGCCAATGTTCGTCGGACCACTATTGGCGCTATTTTCAAATGCTTGAGGCGCTAATGACGAATTGCTCGCGGAGCTGTCGGGTGTTCCAAAAAATGCTTGTAAAGCGTTATTATCCATTGTCGCCAAAAAGCTTGTAGGATTATTTGTATTTAGCGCTTGAAGCATGGCGAGGTCATTGCTTGAAGACGCCGAACTACCCCCGGCTTGCGGACAGTTTGTTCCCTGCAAAGCCTGTAACACGGCAAACTCGCCGTTAAACATACTTCCTAAATCATCGGTGGTATTTGAGGAAGGGTCAAGAAGCGGATCGTCCATGCTCGTTCCATCCGCGCCGTCAGAGGAACTTAATAGCTGAAGCACCGGATCGCTCGCGTCTGAAGTTCCGAACATGTTTTGCAACGCCTGCAGCATGGCAAGGCCGCTGGAGCTCCCTCCGGAAGTCGTGGAGCTTGCCGCTTCCGAGGATTGCAGCGATTGCAATGCCGTGGAGAATGGGTCACTGCTCACAACGCTCGATTGCGCTGGGCCGGATTGACCAAGAGCGCTCAGCACGCTTTGAAGGGAATTGCCGCTAAGCTGGGAGATGTCCATAGCATACCTCTTTGCAGGTTTGACTATTAATAAAAATGGACATCCTTGTCGTTAGTATATGTATCGGCTTTTTCCAACAAAACATTTAATTGTTTATTTAATTGTATAATAGCTTGGGGCTTTGCAAAAAATCCAAAAAGTAATTTTTAGAACGCCCAATCCTATTGCCGTTGCCAGAACTCCGAAACGCGGCGCCAGGACGGTCGAGCATAGCGCCATTCCCAAGGCCCCTCCAAAAACGTCCGCGGCATACAGGGTGCCAGCCGAAGGAATTTTAATCGAAACGAATTGCGCGCCGCATAAGAGCCCAATTCCAAAGTTGCAGCAATAAAACAGTATTGCAGGAGGCATTGGGACCAAGGTGAGCGCAGTAAGCGATATAACACTATAGAACCCGATAGCAAGGTCAGAATGACGCAGGCCCTTTACCAGAGTCCCTAAAAAAATGCCCCCCGTTAGCGTAATCAGTAGCAGGGAAATTCTTGAATAAAGTAGGCCATAGGTTGATTGGTACAACAAAAGCACAATGACCGAATAAACGCCGACCGTAAAACCTGTGCCATACATTGAAAAAACGGCTTTTGTTTTGGGGAGCACGATAATTGACGTCACAAAAAGCAAACCGAGAATGGTTCCAAGAATTAAAACCGCGTTTTTAAACAATCCGGTCCAAAGCTCCATGCCAAGTACCAAACCTACGGGCCTGTTTATGGTATTGACTAAAGAAAAATCCGGCGGCCTGTTTGCTTCGGCTTTTTGCTCCAAGGTCACGGCGGGAATGATTTGAGACTTAAGATATCGGGTTTCGACGCTTGGAACAAAATCGCGGGGAAACGGCGTATTTGATCCCATGAATGTCGATGCAATGCCTGGAAAAACAACAACATACGAAAATGCCTTATGCATTGTGCAAAATAAAACATCGTACAGTTTTTTTTCCCGTGGGCCCATGTAATCCTCATTAAAGGGAAGTGTAAAAGAAAAAACTCCCGAATCCGAGAGAAGAAAGCGCATCCTTTTAAAAAATGAAACCGTATAGAACCTGCTTGCCGCAGCCGTTTGCGGTATGCCCGCGCCGAGCAAAATAGCATCGTAGTGAGCCATTGTTCTGAAGGTTTCCGGGGCGCATATAATGCTTCCAGGCGATGCGATGCGGGGTTCGGATTCTATTCGGTCGGTTTGCAGCCCGTTATACTTTGCAAGTTCAGCACTCTGGCCTTTGTCGAAAATTACAAGCGCGCGTCGAGGATTGGCCCCTTGGGCCATGGGAACATGGACCGCCTGTTCTAAAAACGGTTTTTCAAGCGTTGATTTATACACGCTCCCGTTAAGCATGAATGTCGTGTCACCCGCCCCCTGCACGACGACTATTTCCCCTTCGCGACAAAATAGGATTTTTGAAAATGGGAACCGGTATTTCCAATGCATGGAATAATCGTTAAAAAAGATCAAACCCAGCATAACCGCAAGGGCGGCAATACGATATCGGTTTCGGCCATGGATAACAACCATAAGTGCAATACTAGCGCAAACGACTATGACAATGTTATTGAAGTACCATGCTACACATGCAAATGTAATGAATGAGCCGATAAGCGCACCCAAACTTTCATAACCATAGGGGTTTTTCGATTTGAAGAAAGCTTTTGACGCGTGCCCGAATATAAAACCAAGCATATAAGAAAGCGGCGCTTCCGTCAGCACCATGAGCACGCAGGCAGGAAGCGGTCCAATAAGTTCGCCGGGCGAAAAAAACAATTTGCTTGCTCGAATAGCTAATATCCCTGCGTAGGCAAGTATAATTGCCCGCAAAGCAAGTCGACCCGCATTTATTCTTTCGGCCTTTTGACCGACCATGCTCCCAAAGCCCATGGCAAGGAGCCATACGGACAAAATAAGCCCGATAATGAATTCATTACCCGAAAAAACGGAAAGATATTCCCGCAGAAATACGCACTGCGTTGATGCGGAAAAAAAACCGACGCCGAATACCAGCCGGGAATAGGGATCAATTTTCCTGAAAATGGGCTGCACGATACCGTTTCACAATCGCGGTTTTCCATCCGTCTTTTTGCATGCCGCCTTTGAGCGATAACTCCTCAAGAAAATCGACTTTGTTTGCGCCGAAATGCTCCCACACTTGAGGTAAATAGGTTGATTGATGAAAGCCGCTTTGCAATATCACGCCATCTTGACCGGGAACTAATTTTCCGAGAAGATCTTCAGGAGAAGTATAGTAGAGCGGTTCAGGAGGTGTAAGTACCGATATTTCAATGCGTATTGCCGAAAGCTCGTCGGGTGAGACTTGAGGAAATCGGGGATCGGACAGTGCCGCGTTTTTTGCGTTATCAATAACTGCTTCAAAAAGCGGTTTTATGCCTTCGATATAACCGATACAGCCCCGCAAATTGCCTGATTTTGTTAGGGTTACAAAACAGCCTTGATTTTTTTTCGTATTTTCCGGCGGGGCCATCGGCCTGGAAATCGTTCTGCCCATAACACAATCCTCAAGACTTTGCCGGGCAAGCCGTAAAAGAAATTCCCGATCAATCTGCGTTAAGCCTTGATTTTTATGCTCTAATGACTTTTCTTGTGTAGGGCCTGTCCCGCCTGGGGCCGCATTGCAATCAGGTCCGGTCATGGTCGCTCCAATTGCCATGGTACATAATAAATATAAACGCAAAGGCATAATGTCGATAATATAATAGATTTTTATAGGATAAAATATTTTAAAGTCCCCATGGCCTATTTCCGATATATTGGAATGGGACCGGACCATTTATTTTTTCGTCAAGGAAAGGGGGCGATGGAAAAAACAATCCGTATCATGTTTACCGAATGATCGGTTTTTATGAATTCCCCTGAATGGCAGGGATGCCAAAATCACAAGGAATGACTTCTACGCATGGATGTCATTCATAACAAGGAGGTTTTCGTATGCGTATCAATCATAACATAGCATCCATGATTACCCAGAGTTCGCTGTATCAAGTGAACCAGGACATGAACAGTTCATTGGAAAAACTCTCGACGGGTTTGCGCATCAACAGCGCAAGCGACGACGCCGCAGGCCTCGGTATTTCCGAAAACCTGCGAACCCAGGTCAACGGCACCGCGCAAGCCACTTCCAATGCACAAGACGGCATTGCCCTACTGAACGTGGCTGAAGGAGCGGCAAA
>Ga0182027_10001405_pt1 | contig 40343 bp, 30 predicted proteins | sample 712E1DmetaG_FD_121300 | JGI IMG/M metagenome (GOLD analysis project Ga0182027, IMG submission 121300) | Permafrost microbial communities from Stordalen Mire, Sweden - 712E1D metaG (Illumina Assembly) | ecosystem: Environmental > Terrestrial > Soil > Wetlands > Permafrost | place: Sweden...
AGGACTTCTTCCATAAGTAAGGGCGACTTTGTTAAAGTGATTTCCAGTTGTTGCTGCAACGACTTGTCGGCTATCAAGCGATATTCCACCATCGCCTGAAGAACAAAAAATAATGGAATCAAGATTATATGAAATGTTATGAGTGGAATATAGTATTCCCAAACTGTGAGGACTTGAGTTACTTGCTGGATACATTAAATCGGTGGATAGTGCGATGCTATAGCAAGGATAGGTCTCGAGTAATATAGCTTCCCAATCTCCAGTTGTACCATTAAATCGATCGACCCATCCCTGACCTGGATATCCTGGAGAACTATTTGTTAACACAAATGCAACAAATACCTTAATATTCGAGATTGAGTCGCCAATCGCTACAATATCCAACGAAAGGCATTCGTTTAATACTCCAGGACCATCAAAGATCTCAATCCAAGTAATTCCATTGTCAACAGATTTTAGGATTTCAAAGGCCTGACCTTGCCAAGGTATGTTAAAATATGAATAGACTGCATAAAGCCAACCATTAAACGCAGAGCATATTGCAACATGACGTTGATTTTGGCTTGAACTGTCATGAATTACAATGTCTTTCCCGAACAATACGGATCTATCAGATTTAAAAGGCAGCCTTGAGTTGTTATTTTGCAAGGATTGAGCGCTTAGATGACTCAAAGGAAATATAAACAGGAATAATAATAGTACGGTGAAACTGGTCTTCATTGCGATGGTTTATATTTTTCTATTCTTATAAGATTAAAACTGGTTTTCTTTAAAAAGGCCTTGTCTAATTATAAATCACAAATATCTATTTTTTACAGTATCACGTTATATATTAACAAAGCATTTGGTAAAGTAAAAAAATAATTTTGACATATGCAATAGCGGGAAGCCGTAAAAAAACTTACTTAAAACCGCTATCTATTTACACAAACAAAATCATAAATCAATGTTTATCATAGTGTTAGAATTATTTTTTTCACGCCATGTCGCACGCCGTTCAATTAATTACGTCTGCCTGCCGCAGACAGGAATTACTAAATTAGCGGCCTTAGCGTCTTTGCGTCTTCGCGGTGAAGCTTATTAATAAATACGCAGACCTGCCTACTGCTTGTCCGCTCGTCCACTTGTCCGCTTGTCCGCCCATCCGCCTGTCCGCTTGTCCGCTCGTCTTTAAAATTTTCCCTTGATCCTAACCAAAAAACCTGTAAGTTTGATCACTGAAAATGAACATCTTTATGTTGAAAAAAATCACCACCTCCATCTTCCTTATTTTTACGTTTTTCTTGTCAGGAATGGCAGGAAATCCGGACGTTTCTATTATCCCGAAACCCGTGAAGCTGAAAATGGGAACCGGCAGTTTTCTCATCAGCGACCGCACTCGTTTGCTCTTTAATGCCGGTGATGAAGAAGCCATGAATACCGCCAGGTTGTTTGCCGGCCACCTCCAGATGGCAGGCGGACCTGTCCTGACTGCTCTTGGAGTGACCAGGAATTACCGGAATATCCCTGGCATCATATTCAGTATTAAAAAAGACGGCCATTTCCCTGCTGAGGGTTATGTGCTGACCGTCTCCAAAAACAATATTATCATTGAAGGGGGAAGCGGTGCCGGGCTGTTTTATGGCATGCAAACCCTTCTTCAGTTGTTTCCTCCCGAAATATTTGCGCCAAAAGCGCTGCAGCCGGGCAATACCTGGAGTATTCCCTGCCTCGCAGTCCGGGATCATCCGCGGTTTCCATACCGGGGGATGCACCTTGATGTCTCCCGTCATTTCTTTCCAAAGGAATTCATCCTGAAATATATCGATCTCATTGCTTCATTCAAGATGAACACCTTTCACTGGCACCTTACGGATGACAATGGCTGGAGGATCGAGATCAGGAAATACCCGAAACTCATGCAGACCGCAGCATGGCATGTCGACCGGGAAGACCTTCCCTGGGCCGAACGCCCTCCCCAAAAGGCCGGAGAGAGAGCTAACTATGGCGGATATTACACCCAGGATGAGATCAGGGAAGTAGTTGAATATGCAAAGAAAAGGTATATAACCATCATCCCGGAGATAGAAATGCCGGCACATTCGGTGGAAGTACTTGCAGCCTATCCGCAATTTTCCTGTACCGGCGGCCCATTTACCGTCCCTCCTGGAAGCTACTGGCCGAATACCGACATTCTCTGTGCAGGAAATGATTCGACTTTTACTTTCCTGGAAGATGTGCTTACGGAGGTAATTAGTCTATTCCCATCAAAATATATTCATATCGGTGGTGATGAGGCGGATAAAACCCGCTGGAAGGAGTGTCCGAAATGCCAGGCCCGGATCAGGACCGAAGGGCTGAAAGATGAGAAGGAGTTGCAAAGCTATTTCATCAAACGCATCGAAAAGTTCCTGGTCTCCAGGGATCGCAAGCTGATCGGATGGGACGAGATCCTGGAAGGCGGACTTCCACCGGAAGCAACCGTGATGTCGTGGCGCGGAACCGAAGGCGGTATTGCAGCTGCACGCCAGGGCCACGATGTAGTGATGACACCCGGTTCTTTTTGTTATTTCGATCATTACCAGGCCAATCCGAAAACAGAGCCTAAAGCTAGCGGCGGGTATACTACCCTGAAGAAAGTGTATTCCTATGAACCGGTTCCCGGCGAGCTGACGAAAGAACAATCAAAATATATCCTTGGGGCCCAGGGAAATGTCTGGACAGAATACATCCCGACTCCTGAACATGCTGAATACATGGCAATTCCCCGGATGATCGCACTTGCCGAAGTGGACTGGACGCCGAAAAACCTGAAAAACTGGAATGATTTCAGGACACGGCTTGAACCGGAATTCCGGAAGCTGGATCTTCTCCATGTCAACTATTGTAAAGGAACGGATAAAGTTGAGATCAGCACATATTTTGATAAAGACAGCCATTCGTTGAAATGCCAGCTTGAATCAGAACAACCCGGAACTCCTATCGTTTACACCGTCAATGGAAATGACCCGACTCCAGCTTCACCTGTTTACAATGGGCCTTTTGAGATCAAAAACAACGCTTATCTGAAAGCAGGATTGCTCAGGGATGGAAAGGTCATGGAACTCACCGGACGGACATTCATCTGCCACAATGCTATCGGGAAAAAAATCCGGTACCTGGAGCCTTACAGTAACCGATACACCGGTGGCGGGAACGAAGCATTGATAGACGGGTTGAGGGGAACCGTTGATTTTCACGAGGGGAACTGGCAGGGATTCCTGGGCAATAACCTGGATGTGATCATCGACCTTGGAAATATCCAACCGGTAAAGACCGTTTTCATCACGTTCCTGCAAAGCAATAAAAACTGGATCTTTTTCCCCGATTCGGTAACTTTTTCGTTATCAGCCAACGGAAAAAAATTCCATTCCATCAACGAACAACTTAACCAGGACCCGAAAAAAACCGAAACCGCTGTTATCAAGCAGTTCTCCCAGACTTTCCCCGGTACGCCTGCCCGGTATGTCCGTGTACGTGCTAAAAATATGGGGATATGTCCTCCATGGCATGAAGGCAAAGGTGAACCTTGCTGGATATTTGCAGACGAAATAGCTGTGTTCTAGACAGTCAAGATATCCTTCTCTTTTCCTTCCAGGATCTTATCAATTTTAATGATATGTTCGTCGGTTATTTTCTGAATATCTTCTTCCAGCTTATCTACCTCATCTTCGGGAATTCCGTCTTTCTTTAATTTCTTTGCAGTTTCATTGGCAATACGGCGGATGTTACGGATACTGATCTTTGCATTTTCCGTTTCAGATTTTGCTTTTTTGACCAGGTCTTTGCGTCGTTCTTCTGTCAATGAAGGAACGACGATGCGCAGGATCTCGCCTTCATTTTTCGGGTTAAATCCGAGGTTGGCTGCGAGAATGGCTTTCTCGATCAACCCCAGCACACTTTTATCCCAGGGCTGAACGATGATCTGGCGGGCATCCGGTGTACTGATGTTAGCGGTCTGGTCGATGGATGTCATCGTGCCGTAATAATCGATCCTGACTCCTTCCAGCATCTGAGGACTTGCTTTCCCTGCCCGGACTTTCTGGAGTTCTTTTTCCAGATGAATAACTGCATTGTGCATCCCTTCCCTGGCTTCTTCGAGGGTAAATTCTATCTCTTCGTGCATATCTCTTTACTGCTTAGTTGCTTAGGCGCTTAGTCGCTAAGTTGATTTTTTTTTGTGACTTTGTGACTTTGTCACTCTGTGACTTTAATATCAATTCTTCATTCTTCATTCTTCATTCTTCATTCTTCATTTTACAATCGTTCCAACTTTCTCGCCGCGTATGATCCTTCCCAGGTTTCCTTTCACATTCATATTGAATACGAGGATAGGCAGATGGTTTTCACGACAAAGTGTGAATGCAGTCAGATCCATGATCTTCAATCCCTTATCATAAGCTTCATCAAAAGAAAGGAAGTCGAATTTTACTGCTTTGGGATCTTTCTCGGGATCTGCAGAGTATACTCCGTCGACACGGGTCCCTTTCAGGATTGCATCGGCTTTGATCTCGAGGGCACGTAAAGCAGAAGCAGTATCCGTTGTAAAATAGGGATTTCCGGTGCCACCTGCAATGATGACCACTAAACCTTCATCTAAAAAACCGATCGCTTTAGCGCTGTTCATGCGTTCACAAACAGGGTCGATGGCTATTCCTGAGAGCACCTTTGACCGGATTTCCAGACGTGTAAAGGCATCCTGTAAAGCCATGCTGTTGATCACGGTGGCGAGCATGCCCATGTAATCACCCTGAACGCGGTCGGTGCCACCGGTTGTTCCCTGCAAGCCCCGGAAGATATTGCCTCCTCCTATCACGATGGCCACCTGGATCTTTTCATCTACGGCAGCTTTGATTTCTTTTGCATAATTCATCAGTCTTTCCGGGTCAAACCCGTATTGCTGGTCGCCCTGCAGAGATTCTCCGCTCAATTTTAACAGGATCCTCTTTAGTTTCATTTTGGATGATATTGGGTTAAAATGCTTAGTTGCTTAGGTGCTTAGGTGCTTAGCTGATGAGCTGATGAGCTGATGAGATGATGAGCTGACGAGCTTTTTACTTTATGAACTTTAGAAACTTTATCAGATCCCTCCTTCGTCGGGATTAATTCGACTAAACATTTTGTATCACTTCGTTCACAAAATGCTAGTCTCATTAACTTTATGAACTTTATAACTTCCAATTATTTATTTTTAATTCTTCATTTTTCATTGCCCAACCCCATGGCAGTTCTTGTATTTCTTACCGCTTCCGCATGGACAGGGATCGTTTCGTCCCACTTTCTTTTCAACATGCACAGGTTGCGGCTTCGCTTTTTCCTGTGTATTTGAATTGGCTTGCGACAGCAGGTCCGAACGTTCTTCCTTTAACCGGCTGCGGTCCATTTTCTTTGGTCTTTGCGCTTCCTGGACATTATCGACCTGGATCGGAACATCTGCCTTGATCAGGAAAGAGATGATTTCCTTGTTTGTGCGCTGGACCATTGATTTAAACAATTCAAACGATTCGAACTTATAGATCAGCAGAGGATCTTTCTGTTCATAGGCTGCATTCTGAACCGACTGTTTCAGGTCGTCCATTTCCCGCAGGTGTTCTTTCCATGCATTATCGATCATCATCAGCACGATTCCTTTTTCGATGGATAAGGGTACTTCCTTCCCTTTATCTTCAAGGGCCTTGCGGATATTGGTGATGACCTGCACGGTCTTCAGGCCATCGGTGACCGGGATGGCGATATTCTCATATTGGGTTTCATTTTCAAAAACCTGCTTGATAACCGGGAAGGTCTTCCTTGAAATCGCTTCATTCTTTGCTTTATACTGTTTATAGACATGTTCGTAGAGTTTGTCGCAAAGTTCCAAAGTGTCGAGCGATTGGAAATCATTTTCCCCGAAGGGCGAATCGGTGGCAAATTCACGTAGGAGTTCGATATTGAAGCCTTCAACATCATTTCTTTCCTGGTAATCCAATACTATTGTCTCGCAAACATCGTAGATCATGTTGCTGATATCCACGGCAAGGCGTTCGCCAAAGAGGGCGTGGTGGCGTTTTTTATAAATGGCATCCCGCTGGATGTTCATGACATCGTCGTATTCAAGAAGCCTTTTGCGGATGCCGAAGTTGTTTTCTTCAACTTTCCTTTGTGCCCGTTCAATTGATTTTGTGATCATGGAATGCTGGATGACCTCTCCTTCCTGTATTCCCATCCGGTCCATGATCTTGGCAATCCTGTCGGAACCGAACATCCGCATGAGGTCATCTTCGAGGCAGACAAAAAACTGCGAACTTCCCGGGTCGCCCTGGCGTCCTGCACGGCCACGTAACTGCCGGTCGACACGCCGTGATTCATGCCGTTCGGTGCCGATGATGGCAAGTCCCCCGGCCTCCACAACCCCTTTACCCAGCTTGATATCGGTTCCACGACCGGCCATGTTGGTGGCAATGGTTACGGTACCTGCAATACCTGCTTCGAGCACGATCTCGGCTTCTTTCTGGTGCAGTTTTGCATTCAGCACATTGTGTTTGATATTCTGACGCTTGAGCATACGGCTCAGCAATTCGGAAGTTTCTACTGATGTCGTACCAACCAGGGAAGGCCTTCCAATAGAGTTCAGGTGTTCGATCTCCTTGATGACCGCATTGAACTTTTCCCGTTTTGTCTTGTACACCAGGTCCTGGCGGTCATCGCGTACCACCGGTTTGTTGGTAGGGATGACGACGCAATCCAGCTTGTAGATATCCCAGAACTCTCCTGCTTCCGTTTCGGCAGTCCCGGTCATCCCTGCCAGCTTCTTGTACATCCTGAAATAATTCTGCAGGGTGATCGTGGCATAGGTCTGGGTAGCGGCTTCCACCTTCACACTTTCCTTCGCTTCAAGAGCCTGGTGAAGGCCTTCAGAATACCTTCTGCCTTCAAGGATACGTCCGGTCTGCTCATCGACAATCTTGATCTTATTGTCCATGATAACGTATTCTACATCCTTTTCAAACAAAGCATATGCTTTAAGAAGCTGGTTTACAGTATGTACACGCTCCGACTTGATCGAATAATCGATCATCATCTGGTTCTTTTTTTCCAGTTTCTCGGATTCCACCATGTCAGAGTGTGCAAGTTCGGCCAGTTCATTCCCGATATCGGGAAGGATATAGAATGTAGGATCATCATACGACTCGGTCAGGAGGTCGATCCCTTTGTCGGTCAGTTCGATGGTATTGTTTTTTTCATCGATCACGAAGAACAGTTCATCATCGATGATATGCATGTTCTTGGATTGTTCCTGCATGAAGAAATTCTCCGTTTTCAGGAGGAGTGCCTTTATGCCGGGTTCACTGAGGAATTTGATCAGCGCCTTGTTTTTCGGAAGTCCGCGGTGCGAACGAAGTACCTGTTCGCCCGCTTTTTTCATGCTATCGTTGTTGTTCTCATCCTCGCTCAGCGATTTTGCTTCGGAAAGCATTTTTGTCACGAGGTTTTTTTGTGCATTGTATAACTTCACCACGTTGGGTTTCAGCTCCTCAAAAGCCTGGTTTTCCCCTTTCGGTGTAGGGCCTGAGATAATAAGCGGCGTCCTCGCATCATCGATCAGAACGGAGTCAACTTCATCAACGATCGTATAATTGTGTACCCGCTGCACCATTTCCTCCGGGTTGCTGGTCATGTTGTCGCGGAGATAATCGAAACCGAATTCATTGTTGGTTCCGAAGGTGATATCGGCATTATAGGCATTCCGGCGAGCATCCGAATTGGGTTCATGCCTATCGATGCAATCCACTTTCAGTCCATGAAACTCATAAAGGACACCCATCCATTCCGAGTCACGTTTTGCAAGGTAATCGTTGACCGTTACGATATGGACTCCTTTTCCCGGAAGAGCATTCAGGTAGACCGGAAGTGTCGCCACAAGGGTTTTTCCTTCACCGGTGGCCATTTCTGCGATCTTACCCTGATGAAGCACTACCCCGCCGATCAACTGGACATCATAGTGAATCATATCCCAACGGATCATATTTCCCCCGGCCAGCCAGCTGGTCTTGTATCTTGCCTTATCTCCCTCGATCTCAACATTGGCTTTCACTGCAGCAAAATCGCGGTCCATCTGGGTAGCAGTGACTTCAACATAGTCATTCTCTACAAATCTCCTCGCCGTATCTTTCATCACGGCAAAGACTTCGGGAAGGATCTCATTCAGCACTTCCTGGGTCAGTTCATAACTTTCCTTTTCAAGTTTATCAAGCTGGGAGTACAGTTTTTCCTTTTCGTCAATCTCGATCTCTTCGGAATTGAGCTGTCCCTTGAGTTCTTCAATTTCTCTTCCCTTTTCCGAAATATGGTCGGCGATCTTTTGTTTAAACTCAACCGTTTTGTTCCTGAGTTCGTCGTTGCTGAGTTTCCTGATTTTCTCGTAGAATTCCAGGCTGGCTTCGACATAGGGCATGATCTCCTTGATATCTCTTTGAGATTTGTTTCCCAGAAATTTTTTAAATATATCCATCATATTTTAAACGATAATTCAGCAAATACAGAACAAAAGTAAGCATAATCCCGTGATCTTCCGTTTCGTCTATGACATTTTTGAGGTGCCGGGGACAAAGGTTGATTTACGATTGGACGATTTACGATTTCAGAATAAATTTATTGATTTACGATTTACGATTTTCAATGTTTTATTCGTCAATCGTCAATCTGACAATTCAATCGTAGATCGTAAATCGTCCAATCGTAAATATGTTTTCCCCCCCCATCATTCCAGTTCCACAAATAAAAATAATGTCACTCTCTTTTCAGGAATTAAAATATTAAGGGTTTAAAAGTTTCTCCAGCGACGATTCAAGTCCGCTGTCGGGCAGGTCAGCAGGGTATTTCACGATTCTTCCCTGGCTGTCGATCAGCACAAACAAGGGAAACGACCGCACATTATAGTCCCGAAGCAATCCGATTCCATCGCCCAGGTGGAGAAATGTCCATGTAAAATCTTTTTTAAGGTTAAGAAAAAAAAGCATCTTCATAAATTCCTTATCGGCAGAGATACTGACGAAAGTCATGCGGTCGTGGTACTTATCATACAGCGGCTTCATCATCTCCATCTCACTAAGGCACGACTGGCAATAGGTAGTCCAGAAGCCAAGCAGGACAGGTTTTCCTTTGAGATCACTAAGGGAAACTTGTCTCCGGTTCCGGTCCTGTAGAGTGAACCCGGGAGCCACACTACCAGGTCTGAGCCTTGTCAGATATTTCAACAGATCTTCAGCGATCATCTTGTTCTCAGGAAATTTACTGTCATTTGCAATCATCGCCAGCGTGGTTTGAATACTCTCCTGTTTATACAACGGATCGTCATACATTTCCATCAGGCATCTGAGCAGCACCAGTTCGCGTAATACCGGTTTTCGCAGCAGCGTATCCGCTTCCAATGCTTTCATAAGGACCGTGTAACTATTGGGTCCATTCAGCATCCCGGAATAATTCAGGAATTTCAGAGGCCGTGAGGTTGTCGTGATGTATTTCGAAAAGAATTCCCTGAAGAAATCCATATACTCCACATTATCATACAGGATGGGAGAATCGGAGAAATATTTTTTAATCATCGGGGATTTCCCCATCACATTGGCCACCTGTTCTATTGATGCAAGCTTGTATTTTACATACTCGTTGAAATAGGTTTTTTTTATATCCGGGAATTTCCGCACCATCCTGACCCTGAAGGTATCCAGCCGTGCTTTGTCCTTATCCTGGTATAGATAGTTGAAATTATCCAGTATAAACTTGTTGTATTCGGTATTAAATGCCTGGATCAAGGTGTTCAGTTCATCGGGTTTGTTTCCCTGCAGTGTAATCTCAAGGCTTTGCGACTCTTCAAAAGGGTTAAGTTCAAGCATTCCGTTGTAATTCAAAGGGGCAATGAATACGTTATACAACCTGCCGGGTTCAAGGAACAGCTCACCGCGGTGAAAACCGATGTTCAGGAAGGCGGAAATCGTCTTATCGGTATTCAGGGTAAGGGTAAAAGAAGCTGTCGAATCAACGGTAGCCTGTGCAAGCGTCTTCTCCAGCCCGGTAATCAGGTCGGATGCGGTGATCACCTCTATTTTCTTTCCTTCTGCTCCCGGCGCCGTTCCCGTGATCTTGGTGACCTGGGCAAGGAGTAAAAAAGGACTAGTTGCCAGGAGACATATTAGAAAAGTCTTCATTTTCATCATTTAATCAACTGCTGCTGGATCCTGGATGCTGGGTCGACTTTATAAACTTTACAAACTTTATGGACTTTATAAACTGATTGTTAGTGGATTTTTTCTGAAATTTTTTCCGGAACGAATTTGCTGACATCACCGCCGTTGCGGAGGATATCCCTGACCACCGATGAACTGAGGGCAGCATATTCCGGTGCACTCAGAAAAAATACCGTTTCGATGCCCGGGGAAATGGCTTTATTCATCAGCCCTATGGTCCTTTCAAACTCAAAATCGGCGGATGTCCTCAAGCCACGCAGGATATATCCTGCATTCATCCGCATGCAAAAATCAACCGTCAGACCTGAATATTTCACAATTCTTACCTTCGCTTCATCACCAAAGACCATTCCCAGCCATTTCAACCGGTTTGCCAGTGGAAAATACGATTTTTTTTCAGGATTTTCACCGAGGGCTATGATGATTTCATCAAAAACCGGAAGTGCCCTGCGGATGATTGATTCATGGCCCCGGGTTATGGGATCGAAGGATCCCGGGAAAACGGCGATCTTTTTCATTCTGAAAAAATTTCTCACACAAATTTAAAACAAAAATATTTACGTATTACGCCTGCCTGCCGCAGGCAGGATTTGGGATTGACAATTGTATTGCTGATTTTAGATTTACGATTATAAAATGGTTTTTTATCTTAAATCGTAAATCGAAAATTCATTATTCAAAGGTCACTGAGAACTGGAAAATTTTTGATTTCAGGCTTTGGATGCTGTTGGTATAGAGGTTGTTTTCTCTTTTCAGCTGGTCGAACAGTCCGTACATCATCTTAAGTTCCAATCCCAGTTTGAACCATTCATTATAGAAATCAAAACCCACCCCGGCTTCCAGGTAAACATCATTCTGGTTAAATTTGACGATCTTCTGGTCGGCATTCCGTTGTTCCCGCTTCTTTGCCTGAGAAGCCAGGTCGAGCGTATACTGGGCGCCTCCCAACAGATATGCCCTGAAATTATTGTACCGGTCGGATTTGAATTTAACTTCGAGCGGAAAGTTTACATAGGTTGATGGAACTTTTTTTGTAACGGTTATCAGGGATTCGCTTTCTTTCCGGTAGGTTCTGATACTATATACCAGGTCGCGGTCACCAAAAGTCAGAGAGGGAATAAAACGAAGGTCGAAATTATCGCCCATTCGCATATTACTGACGATACTGATAACAAAGCCATATGAAGGGTTTGATGTGATCGACAAAACTTTGGCCGAATCAGGCAATGGCAGGATGTCGGGGATAAAAGTGGAATCGAAATTATGGGTTTTAAGGTCTGCAATAGGACGGAGGGTGACATAGCTCAGATCGGCTCCCAGCACGAATCCAAAATGAAATAGATCCTGGTCGTAAATCGGCATGTTCAGTATCCATTGGCTCTGCCCATATCCCCTTTCTGAAAATGAAAGATAACAAAGTAACACGGAGACGATGATAAACCGGACTGGTTTCAATAAAAGGCGGAGTTTAGTGAATTATTATAACGGGTTAAATGAACTTTTATTTTATGCAAAGGATAAGCACCTGTAAGGGTACTGTTTATTTTTCACCTTTATAGATGGTTGCCACGCCAAATGTAAGTGCCCGCAGGGAAACGTTTTTCAATCCAACTTTTTCCAGGATGTCAAGAAAATCCAACCCCGATGGAAAAGCGGAAATGGATTCGGGCAGGTAGGTATAAGCCTGATTATTCCTGGAAACCATTTTCCCGATGAAAGGGATCATGGATTTTGAGTAAAAACCGTATAATTGTTTCCAGGGAAAGGATGCAGGATGTGAAAATTCAAGGATCATCATCACACCTCCGGTTTTCAGGACCCGTTTCATTTCCATAAGGCCAGTTACAAGATCATTAAAATTCCTGACGCCAAATGCGACCGTTACAGCATCGAAAACCTCATCCGGAAAAGGAAGATCTTCTGCATCGCCTTCCTGAAACGTGAGCTTGTCCTGTAACTGATTTTGAGCCGCTTTCTTTTTTGCGATAGCGAGCATATTTCCCGCAATATCAATCCCTGTTACATGTTCAGGTTCCAGTGTGCAGATGAGCAACGCAAGATCACCGGTGCCGGTTGCAACATCAAGTACACGGTAAGGCTTGTAAAAAGAAAGCTGGTTAACGAATTTTCTTCTCCAGCTGAAATCAACACCGAGCGAAAGGAAATGATTCAGGAAGTCATATTTCCCCGAGATGTCGTTAAACATATGTTGAACCTGTTCTTTTTTCTTCATCGGAACAAATCTAAAATAAAAAAAGGGATCATCATAAACCGACAATCCCTTAAAACCAAATAAACCAAGATTATGCTCCGAGCATCAGTCTTTTAAAACCGGTGGCGCGGAGGTCTTTATCATTTTCTGCCAGGAACTGACGGACTGTTTTCTTTGTATCCCTTACAAAATCCTGGTTCAGCAGTGTATTGTCTTTAAAGAATTTTCCAAGTTTACCGGTTGCGATCTTTTCCAGCATCTCTTCCGGTTTTCCTTCCTGACGGGCCTGTTCCTTACCGATTTCAACTTCGCGGTCGATGGTTTCCTGTGAAACATCATCCTTGTCGATGGCAACGGGATTCATGGCAGCAACCTGCATGGCTAACTCATGGGCGATCTCAGCAATTTTCCCGGTATCCTTTTTATTCAATCCGAGAAGGGTTGCAAGCCTGTTTCCATGATGGTTATAAGCAGAAACGAAAGGAGCTTCCAGGAATTCATAATGAGCAATCTGTATTTTTTCCCCGGTTTTTCCGAGCATCTCATTCAGCTTCTCTTCGACAGTCATCTCATTCAGTTTCATGGCAGGAATAGCCCCGATGTTGTCAGGACGGTTCTTGATACAGAGGTCGAGCAGGTCGTGGGCGAATTTCTTAAAATCATCTGTCTTACCTACAAAATCGGTTTCACAGTTTACCATGATCAGGCCTGCATAGGTATGATCCGTATTGGTTTTCGAGATGACGATGCCTTCATTTGCATCGCGGTCGGCTCTTTTTGCTGCAACTTTTTGTCCTTTTTTCCGGAGGTAATCAATGGCTTTATCAAAATCGCCATCAGTTTCCTGGAGTGCCTTTTTGCAATCCATCATCCCGGCGCCGGACATCTGACGTAATTTATTAACGTCGGCAGCAGTTATATTTATCATATTAAGTTAGGTGTTTAATTTTGAGTGATGGAGAATGTGGGATAAATACGCTAACCTCACATCTCACTTTTTATTCGACTTTCCAACGGGTTTGCTGATTCGTTTACGGGGAGTCTTTGTTTTTTCCTTTTCATCTTCCGAAGTCGTTTTCAGCTTAGCAACTTTGGTTTCAACAAAATCTTTCTTAGTGATTTTGATCCCTTCTTCTTCCTCATCCAGATCCAGTGCATTAAGTTCGGTTGGCACACCAAATTCATCTTCTGTGCCTTCAGTCCTTCCTTCGCGTTCTTCATCGGCAGCTTTCTTATCCCGGTCGAGTTTACGCTCAACAAGGCCTTCTTCGATGGCATTCACCATGGATTCGATAATAAGGGATATGGATTTGGAAGCGTCGTCGTTAGCCGGGATAGCGAAATCCACCTGGCGTGGGTCAGAATTTGTATCGACGATAGCAAATGTGGGGATGTTCAATTTTTTTGCTTCGGCAACAGCAATATGTTCTTTCAGGATATCCACCACGAAAACGGCTGCCGGAAGACGGTTCAGATCGGCAATACTGCCGAGGTTTTTTTCCAGCTTGGCCCGTTCACGGGTGATGGTCAGCCGTTCCTTTTTGGAGAGGTTGTTGTAAGAAGGACTGCTCATCAGTTTATCGATGGAAGCCATTTTCCTGACTGCTTTACGGATGGTAGCGAAGTTGGTGAGCATTCCACCGGGCCAGCGCTCCGTTACATAAGGCATGTTAACTCTCTTCACTTGCTCGGCAACGATTTCCTTTGCCTGCTTTTTCGTAGCGACGAAAAGTATACGTTTTCCTGATTTCGAAATTTGTTTGAGTGCAGACGCTGCTTCATCCATCTTGGCCATGGTCTTGTAAAGATCGATGATGTGGATCCCGTTCCGTTCCATGAAAATATAAGGAGCCATGCTTGGGTTCCATTTTCTCTTCAGGTGACCGAAGTGAACACCAGCATCCAATAATTCATCAAAAGTGGTTCTTGACATAATTTGCTTACTATAGTAATTTTAACGTTTGCTAAACTGGAATCTTTTCCTGGCTTTCTTTTGTCCGAACTTTTTCCGTTCGACCATACGAGGATCTCTTCTCATCAATCCTTTTGCTTTCAATAAAGGCCGGTTTTCCTCACTGATCTTGCAGAGTGCACGGGAAATGGCAAGACTGAGTGCCTCTGCCTGTCCGGTAATTCCACCTCCATCAAGGTTCACCTTAACATCATATTTTCCTAAAGTGTTCGTGACGTTGAAAGGCTCAACAACCTGGTATTGCAAAATTACCGTGGGAAAATATTCTTTATAATCGCGGTCGTTAACCGTAATTTTTCCTTCGCCTTCTTTTAAATAAATCCTCGCGACGGCAGTTTTTCTTCTGCCGAGAGTCATGATAACTTCCATATTATCTGATTGAATTTAGATTGATTATTTTGGGTTGCTGAGCCTGGTGGGGATGTTCCGGCCCAGCATAAACATACAGGTTGCGGAATAATTCACTCCCAAGGCGATTTTTGGGAAGCATGCCTTTGATTGCTTTTTCTACCACGGCAGTGGGCTTTTTGGCCAGGAGTTCCCGGGGTGATGTGAACCGCTGTCCACCAGGATAACCCGTATGGCGGACATATTCCTTGTCGTCCATCTTCTTACCGGTAAGTATAACCTTTTCGGCGTTGATGATGATCACATTATCACCACAGTCAACGTGCGGTGTATAATTGGTTTTCAGCTTGCCTCTGAGCAATCGTGCTGCTTTGGTCGATAACCGTCCAAGTACCTGGTTTTCTGCGTCAATAAGTACCCACTCCTTATTTACTGTTGCTGCGTTGGCGCTTATTGTCTTGTAGCTTAACGTATTCATGAATTTCTGCTGGTTGCTAAATCATTAACACTATTCCCATCAAAAAGGGGTGCAAAAATAGAACTAAATTTTTGATTAAACAAATTAATAAGAAAGGAATTTTCGATTTACGAGTTACGATTAACGATTGAATTTCAGATTTACGATTTTAGAGTGTATTTTTGATGGACAATTGTAACAATCGAAAATCGAAAATCCAAAATCGTAATTTCATTCGTAAATCTATAATCGTATATCGTAAAATGCTTACCCGATTACTACTTTGGACCGGTACATTTGCTCTCGCGATGGCCTTTCTCGAGAGTGCCGTTGTAGTTTATCTCCGGGCACTCTATTATCCCGAAGGATTTGCTTTCCCATTAAAAATGATGGATCAGCATATCCTGGTCACGGAGATCATTCGGGAAGCCGCGACAATGGTCATGCTATTTACAATAGCCGGAATCGCAACCAAAAGCCGCATCAGCCGTTTTGCCATTTTTATTTATTCCTTTGCCATCTGGGATATCTTTTATTATATCTACCTGGTCTTTCTCCTCGGATGGCCGCCTTCATTCCTCACCTGGGACCTGCTGTTCCTGATCCCGGTGACCTGGGCCGGGCCTGTGCTGGCCCCAGTGATCAATTCCTTCACGATGATCCTGCTGGCAGTGGTAATACTCTATTACAGGTCAAAAGATGAAACCTTCCGGATTTCTTTCTATGAATGGCTCTTGCTGATAACAGGATCCCTGATTGTGATCATTGCCTATACCCGGCCGTATATGAGCTATATGCTCGACGGGTATTCCATTTCCGAAATGTTTCATTTCAGGGAAAATACAAAACTGATGGAATATGCTGCCGAATTTATCCCGGTAACATTCAGCTGGATCATCTATTCTCTCGGCCAATTGCTCTTTTTCTGGTCAATTCTTCATATAATTCTAAGGAATAGACGGAAATAATGAGCGGCATGCCGTTATCACATTTTTACTAATTTTGCAGCCTCAATTTATTAATTTGTTTTCTTAATCGCAAAGGACGCAAAGATTTTGTTGCAGGCACATGTTACAAACGCGCGCCAGTTAAGGTAAATGTCGTCTAGTCACTTTATGAACTTTATAAACTTTATGAACTTTATAACTTTATAACTCCCTGATGTCCATTAAGGTAAACGCTATAACCAAAATTTACGGCAAACAGAAAGCGCTCGATGCCGTTTCGTTTGAAATTGCACCGGGTGAAGTTGTTGGACTACTTGGGCCAAATGGTGCAGGCAAGAGCACGATCATGAAGATCCTTACCTGTTTCATTCCTCCCACTTCCGGCGATGCCAGCGTCTGCAACTTCGATATCCTGGAGCAATCCATAGAAGTAAGGAAAAAAGTTGGTTATCTTCCCGAAAACAATCCCCTTTACCTTGATTTGTACGTTGAAGAGTTCCTTTCTTTTATTGATGGAATATTAACATCCTCCGGCATCCAGCATCTGGCGGCAAGCAGAAAGAAAAGAATTGCCGGGGTCATCGATCTCACAGGCCTTCAATCAGAAAAACACAAGAAGATCGGGGCCCTTTCAAAAGGCTACCGCCAGCGCGTCGGCCTTGCCCAGGCCTTGCTGCATGATCCGGAAGTCCTGGTGCTTGATGAACCCACTTCCGGACTTGATCCCAACCAACTGCTCGAGATCCGGTCACTGATTAAAACTATTGGTAAGGAAAAAACCGTCATGCTTTCCACGCACATCATGCAGGAGGTGGAAGCCATCTGCGACCGGGCAATCATCATCCACAAAGGAAAAATCGTTGCCGACGATTCCACACAAAATCTTCAGCATATTTCCACATCCGGGAATGTGGTAAGAGTGGAATTCAGTTCAGCAGTGGATGCCGGATTGCTTGCAAAGATCAACGGAGTTAAAGCCGTCACTGCGCTGACACCCTTCAGTTTCCAACTTACCGCTCAACCTTCAGCGGATATCCGTCCCGATCTGTTCCGGTTTGCCGTCGATCAAAAGCTGACTGTTCTTACAATGCAAAAAGAAGAACTCAGGCTGGAGGAAGTCTTCCAGGAACTGACGAAGGATTAAATGGCTATTTATTTTCAATCTCATAATTCATAATTAAAATTGTAGTAATTTTGCTGCCAGCTGAGTGGAAAAATTTGATTGATTGCAACCACTGGAAAAAAATGCTAAAACAATATTTCCTCCCGTCAATCTTCAGATTCAGCCTTCTATTTACGTTTATTTATTAACTCAATAAAACTTTTTATAATGGGATATTTATTTACATCCGAGTCCGTATCTGAAGGACATCCGGATAAAGTTGCCGACCAGATCTCCGATGCTTTGCTTGATGAATTCCTGAAATGGGATCCTGAATCCAAAGTTGCATGTGAAACTTTTGTTACGACCGGACTCGTTGTCTGCGGTGGAGAAGTCAGGACTGAAGGTTATGTAGATGTACAGGATACCGCCCGTAAAGTGATCCGCCAGATCGGTTATACCAAAGCCGAATACCGTTTCGACAGCGATTCATGTGGGGTGGTCTCCACCATCCATGAACAATCCAAGGATATCAACATGGGAGTAGTAAGGGAAAGGCCGGAAGACCAGGGAGCCGGCGACCAGGGGATGATGTTTGGTTATGCCTGTCGCGAAATGGATAACCTGATGCCGCTCTCAAGTGAACTTGCACATATTCTCCTCCAGGAACTGGCGAATATCCGCAGGGAAGGAAAGCAGATGAAATACCTTCGTCCCGACAGCAAATCGCAGGTTACCGTTGAATATGACAACAACGGCCAGCCCAAGAGGATCGATACCATTGTTGTGAGTACACAGCATGATGATTTCGTTCAACCCAAAAACACTACTGCAAAAGCCATCACTGCTGCCGATAAAGAAATGCAGGAAGTGATCCGGAAGGATATCGTGAAATACCTGATACCACGGGTACTGAAGACCCTTCCTCCCCGGATAAAAAAAATGTTCCAGGGAGATTACAAACTCCATGTCAACCCGACCGGGAAGTTTGTCATTGGTGGGCCTCACGGGGATACCGGGCTGACCGGCCGTAAGATCATTGTCGACTCCTATGGTGGTCACGGTGCTCACGGAGGTGGTGCATTTTCCGGCAAGGATTCCTCCAAGGTTGACCGTTCTGCTGCTTATGCTGCAAGGCATATCGCCAAAAATCTCGTGGCTGCAGGCGTGGCCGACCAGGTCCTCCTCCAGGTTGCCTATGCCATTGGCGTTGCCCAACCTGTCGGATTATATGTCAATACTTATAGAACGGCAAAAGTGAAAAATGCCAAAGGGGAAATTCTATCCGACGGGGAGATCTCCACAAAGGTGCAGAAGATCTTCGACATGAGGCCCTATGCCATCGTGCAACGATTCGGATTAAAGAACCCGATATTCCTGAAGACCGCCACTTATGGCCATTTCGGAAGAGACAGCTACTCGGAAGAAGTGGACGTTTACTATCCGGTGAGAGGCTCAAAACCAAAGAAGTTAAACGGGAACGGGAAAGATGTTTACAAGAAGAAAGTAGAATTCTTTGCATGGGAAAAGCTTGATTATATTGGAAAGATAAAGAAAGAGTTCGGGTTGAAATAAGGCACAGGGCAATAGGCAAATGGCATTAGTGATTTGTAAGTTCATCTACGATTTGACGATTTACGATTTCAGAATGAATTTACGATCTTTTGATTTCCGATTTAAAAATCGTCAATCTTAAATCTCACAATTCAATCGTAATTCTAAAATCGTTCAATCGTCAATCGGATTATGCCGCAGGAAATCGAACATAAATACCTTGTCCGCAAAGATTTGTGGTATGCGGTTCTTAAACCCAGTGGAGGAAATATCCGGCAGGGTTACCTTACCGCGGATCCGGAAAAAAACATCCGCATACGGACCACCGGGACACTTGCATTTCTTACCATAAAAGGGCCTTCTCATGGTGCCATTCGTGCCGAGTATGAATATCCGATCCCACCCATGGAAGCAGACGAACTCCTGCAATTATGCACGCTTCCCGTTATTGAAAAAGTCCGTTACCGGATGGACTTCGCCGGGAAGATCTGGGAGGTGGATGAATTTTTCGGGGAGAATGAAGGATTGATCCTGGCTGAGATCGAATTGACCTTTGCGGAGGAAAAGTACGATAAGCCAGCCTGGGTTGGAGAAGAGGTCACCAACGATCCGCGGTATTACAATTCCTACCTTGCTGTGCACCCTTTTTCAGCCTGGGAATAACAAAAAAAAGGCCGTCCTTCCGGGGCGGCCTGTTATGTAAGTCATAGATTTCTTAATGATTTATGATTAGTTTCCGGGTTGTCATTGTTTTTCCATCCACATCCAGAGAGTAGAAGTAGATCCCTTCCGGGAGGTCGCCGGTAACAATAGAAAGCTTGCCTTCTTCACTTGTAAGGGTAGATTTTTTCACCACGGAACCCAGCAAATTCCGGATAATAACGGAACCTGCATTCTCTCGATTCATAGAATACTCAAAATTAACTGTATTATTGGCAGGATTGGGAAAGGCGCCCGAGAGGATCGTCCTGGCAGTTTGATTGCTGATACCCACAGGGTAGGCGTTATAGGTAACGTTCACACAAACCGAATCGGAAGGATTCGACTCAATGAAAAACACATATCGAATGATGGAAGCTCCGGAAAAAGTTGTGGCGTAATGCCCTGAAAAGTTAACTGAATCTGTAGCATGTGCATCAATATATTCAGGATCCGGGGAAACATATGTATTGGGGCCATAACACAATCCTGCCCAGCAGAATGTGTTTACTGATCCGGCAATCAAACTGATTTCAACTTTCTTGACCTTTACGGCCACAGTGGCAGAAGTTGTGTTATGGACGAAAAAGTACGAAAGAATATCGATTCCGTCTGAATGTCCCAGCCGGGTAACATTTGCATTGTTGGTAAGAGGCCCTGTACTATCAGCCAGGGTAAGGGATTGCGAATAACCATAGTAAAAAGTCGATAAGACAAAAAAAACGAAGAGTATAACTTTTTTCATATAAAAATTATCTTTGAAGATGATGGTTGATTTTCAGTGTACAAAGGTAAGATTTTTTTTAATCCCTTAAAGTGGTTTTCGAAGAAATTTCTTCTCCCTTTTTAAAACAATGAAAAAAATATACTAATTTTGAGGAGGATTTTATTTTTAAATATTCTTAAACTTAAAAAGGATGAAAAAGATCATACTTTTTTCTTTGTTTCTTGCCACAGCCGTTCTTGGCTTCAGCCAATCGCAGCGGTTTATTATGTTTGAAGAATTCACACAGGCCAGTTGCGGCCCCTGTGCTTCCCAGAACCCCGCATTCGATGCCTTGTTGAATGCCAATGTATCCAAGTGCACTTCCATAAAGTACCATACGAGCTGGCCCGGCGTTGACCCGATGAACGCCCAGAACCCGACGGATGTAGGAGCCCGTGTCACTTATTATAATGTCACCGGGGTTCCCTATGCCGCCATGGACGGCTCACCGATTACCGGTTCAAATTACCTGGGCGCTCCGGCCAATCTTACGCAGGCAAAGATCGATGCTGAATATGCTGTTCCGGCAACGTTCAACCTCTCCATGAACCACTACCTTTCGACCGGCAACGACAGTATTTTCGTCACTATGATAGGTCAATGCACCGAGGATGTTACCGGGGTCCTGGTTGCACAGATGGGTGTTATCGAAAAACATATCCATTTTAACAGTCCTCCTGGCTCAAATGGAGAAACGGATTTCTACCATGTCATGAAAAAGATGCTGCCTGACGCTTCGGGAACCGCCCTCTCATCTTCCTTCCAGACCGGCGATTATTTCATTACCCAGGGTTCATGGAAACTGGCAAACGTCTATGATTTGACCCAACTCAGCGCCATAGGATTTATCCAGGATAACATGGACAAAGGCATTCAGCAGGGAGCCAACAGCAGCACCACTCCGCTTACAATGCCATTTAATAATGATGTTCAGCCTATGACAGTTGCAAATTACTCCACCACAAATTGTTCAGGAAATATTTCACCTATCGTTACTATCCGGAATAACGGGAATAACCCTGTGACATCCATGACTATAAAATATTCTGTAAACTCCGAAACCCCGGCTACCTATACATGGAATGGAAACCTGCCAACACTTAAGGAAACAGTGGTCTCGCTTCCGGCATATAGCTTTACGCCTATGGCATCGGATACACTCAGGATCTATTCCGACCAGGTAAACAATGTGACAGATGAGTATCTCAAGAATGATACGGCCACTGTTATTGTTGTAAGTCCTGCCATTACTACAAAAAATTACGCTCTCCTGTTTTTACGTACCGACAATGCACCCCAGGAAACCACCTGGGATGTGAAGAATTCTTCGGGTATCATTATTGATTCCGGGGGACCTTATGTAACACCCAATCATAATTATCATGATACGATACATCTGGATGGCGCAGGTTGTTATACCTTTACGATCCATGATGCAGGAGGAAACGGCTTATGCTGCGCCAACGGCCAGGGGTTATATCAGCTGTCAAATTCAGCAGGAACAATCATAAAAACAGGCGGAACCTTTGGCAGTTCTGAATTCACTGAAGTAAAAATGGATTGGCCGACTGCAGTTGAACAAATTGAGAAGTACAATATGAAGGTTTTCCCAAATCCTTTTAATGGAGAAGCAAGAGTGACCTTCTACCTGGTGAATCCTGAAAATGTAATCCTGAACCTTTACAACTCAACCGGTCAGCTCGTAAGGTCGATAGACAAAGGCAGTTTCCCTGCAGGAGACCAGGAATGCACGCTGGATGCCGGTAACCTGCCCACAGGCATTTATATGCTGAAGATGCAGGCCGGTACACAGGTGCAGATCTGTAAAGTCTCAGTGACAAATTAAGATCATTGGTTGTGCCGGATATGCACTTCAATGGCGCCGGCACCGTATTTTTGCATGGGGGCATCGAACACTTCGATGCCCTCATGCTTTTTCAGGATATCCAGGAGAACATCCCTGAGAACACCATTTCCGCCTCCATGGATGAAAATAACTTTCAGAAATCCACAGGCAATGGCACTTTCCAGGCATCGAACGAAATAATTTTTCTGATACTCAAGAATCTCAACTTTTTCAAAACTTGAGGCTTCATCTGTAATTTCATGGATATGCAGGTCAACCTCAGCTTCCCGGTCCCCTGTTTTATGCCGGAGTATAAAATCATCTGAATTTATTATGTCGTTGCCGGTTGAAACTGAATGTGACCGAGGTGCATCTTTTGCAATGGTTTCCAGGGACAGGGTTGTGATCTTTACCACAATCCCTTTCCCGGTGACATAAATGGAATCCCGGTAGTTCTGTTCGGTATAAAATTTCCTCCCGGTAATGGAGAAATCGGCATGGAAAGGAGAAGGCACTTTGTTGCATTTTTCCTTATGAAAAAGAAACTGAAGGCAACCATCGGTCCAGAGGGGAAGTTCATCGCGGGTTATTGTGGCAATCAGCAGGCGGGTTCCTGCTCCCAGCGACCCGTAATTGATCCCCGACCAATTCCCCTCATCCTCTTTCCGGAAATGATTATAAAGCACATCATACGATGTATTGTTGATAAGGAACACATCCAAATTGCCTGTGATCAGCCATTTCTGGTCGTGCGGAACAAAGACCAGGAAGATATCTTCCGATCTTCTTGAATTAATAACATTTTTCGGAAGAACTTCAGGGCTGTCAGAAGGATTCTCGGATAGAGCACTTGCCTCCGGGGTATCCGGCGCTTTAAACGATTCATGAAAGAACCTTGACCCGGCGTCAACCGGCTCGATAACCAGCAATTCGCTGGCCTGTACCGGGATCTCAAATCCACCTTCGATCGCAACCGAAACCAGCCGGCTGTCTATGATCTTATTCACGACTCCTCCGCCGGTGGCGTTCAGGAATTTGACTTTATCTCCAACTTTTATTCCCATGAAAACAGATCAAGAACAGGTTTAAAAAAACATTCATCAAAGGTAAGGGGAAATTCATTATATTTGCCTTATTCAAACTCCGCTCCATGAAGAGAGTTTTTCTCTCTTTGCCTTTTCTTATCCTGATCATAGCTCTTTTATACGATCCGGCTGAACTTATAGCAGCAAACAAACCGGAATCCTTTTTAAAACGTCAGGATACAAAAACCGGTTTTATCGAAAACAAAGGCCAGGTCATCGACCAGAACAACAAACCTACTCCAGCTGTTCTTTACTTGCTGAATACGCCTGGAATGAATGTTCAGTTACGTTCTTCGGGTTGGAGCTATGACGTTTATAGCCCCGCCCCCTTCCCCTCCAACCCCTCCCCTTCCCCTCCCCAAATGGGGCGGGGAAGGGGGCGGGGCTTCCACCGCATCGACATTAATCTCGAAGGAACCAACTCTGCCTGCCAAATCATTCCCTCTGACCCTTTACCGGAATATTTCAATTATTTCACAGCATCAGTTTCTTCGAATGGAATTAAGAATGTAAGGCAATACAGCAAAATCACTTACAAAAATATTTATCCGGAAATTGATCTTGAATTTTTTACAAATCAAGAACATGGATACAAATACAATTTTGTGATCCATCCGGGAGGCAATATTAATGATATACAATTAACGATTGCCGGGCCATATGATATTTCATTAATCCAGGACACCCTGAAATTCGGGACAAGATTTGGGGATGTAGAGGAATTAATCCCGGAAAGCTATTATATAATTAATGATTCGAAAGTCGATATCCATGCCTGCTTTATAAAAATAAATAATGAAGTTTATGGTTTTTCAATTGATAGAGCAATTCCGGAAAATTCATTGTTAGTAATAGATCCCACAACAATAAGGCTTTGGGGGACCTACTATGGTGGCACAGATTGGGATGGGGAAGCACGATGCTCAGTAGATAAATCCGGTAATGTTTTTCTTTATGGATGGACAAACTCACTTAATAATATTGCAAGTACCGGATCATACCAGGGTACCTTCGCAGGTGTCTATGATTGTCTCTTTTCAAAATTCGATGCAGCAGGACAACGTCAATGGGGAACTTACTTTGGAGGAACAGCTTTTGAACAAATAGGTGATGGGGCGTCAATCGTTGTTGATAAAAGCGGAAATATTTATTTTACTGGCAATACTTCTTCAACTTCCGGAATTGCTTCTCCCGGAGCACATCAGACAGTGTATGGCGGAGGTTTTCAGAATTGTTTTCTTGAAAAGTTCAACCAGGCCGGTGACAGGCTTTGGGGAACCTATTATGGTGGAGCAATTATAGATTATGCAGGAGGTGTTACTACTGATAAAAATGGGAATGTATTTCTGGCAGGATACACTCAATCAGATACAGGTATTGCTACTGCAGGATCCTATCAACCGAATCTATATAATGCAACTTCAGATGCATTTCTTGCAAAATTTGACAGCAATGGTGTGCGGCAATGGGGCACTTATTATGGTGGAGAAATGGCTGATTTTGCTTCATCTTGTACGACTGATGGTTCAGGAAATGTGTACTTTGCCGGATATACTACATCGCAGACCAATATTGCCAGTCCTGGTGCATTTCAGACGCTATATGGAGGAGGTGGTGAAGATGCGTTTTTAGCAAAATTTACTACCGGGGGCCAAAGAGTATGGGCGACATACTATGGTGGGCAATCTGACGATGACGGTTTTGGATGTACTGCCGACAGTGCAGGGAATGTATGTATGGTTGGGAGTACGAAGTCTCTCACCGGAATCGCAAGTCCCGGATGTTACCAAACTAACTATAATGGAGGTTACGACGGTTATATCGTAAAATTCAATAGCCTGGGTCAAAGGTCTTGGGGTACTTACTATGGCGGTACAACCTATGACGTGACTATGGGTTGTGCATTCGGATCGTATAATGACCTGTTCGTTGTTGGCGAAACCGAATCGGGTAATTATATTTCAACTCCGGATGCTTACCAAACGAATTTAGGAGGGAGTGTTGATGGATTCCTTGTAAAATTTAATGATGTAGGACAACGTCAATGGGCTACTTATTATGGAGGTAGTGGAGTGGATGATTTTTATAACTGCAGTTATGTTAAAGATGATACACTTTACGTGGCCGGAGATGCATCATCGACAAATAATATAGCCAGCCAGGGAGCATGGCAGCAAGTTTATGCTGGGGGAACCAGTGATTGTATGTTGATAAAGTTACTCGATTGTTGGCCCATTAATACAGCCGGGCCCATTATAGGGCCCATCAATCTATGTAAACCTTCAAGCGGCGCAAGTTATTCAATTCCATCCCTTGCCCATGCCGTAAATTATATCTGGACATTACCTACTGGTTTTACAATATCTGCAGGTGCTGGAAATCAAAATATTTTTGTGGATATCAGCACTTCTGCCAGTTCCGGTACAATCTGGGTAAAAGGATTAAATAAGTGCGGGGATTCCGGAGATTCGGCTTTTTTATACGTTACGATTAATCCGGCGCCTGTACCTGTTATCACCGGGAATACTAGTCCGCTATCAGGAAGCCCCCAGACCTATTCAACCGAAACAGGGAAGACGAATTACCAGTGGACATTCTCTCCAGGTGGGATACTCGTTTCCGGTGGAGGCGTCAATGATCCGACAATCACAATGCAATGGAATACTTCTGGCGCACAATGGGTAAGGGTGAATTATACTGATGCAAACGGTTGTCAGGCGCTCACACCAACTCAACTGAACATCACGGTGACAGCATCGGTATCTGTTGATTTCGCTTCACCCGATACGGTATGTGTCGGTGAATTGATTACAGTTAACAACCTTACGCAGGGAGCCTCTACCTATTACTGGAACTTCTGTTCCGGCAATGCCAACATCACTCCCACCGGTGTCAATATCGGAAACCCCGGAGGCTTACTGAGTATTCCTACCTACATTACCCTTGTTAAGCAAGGTACCGATTGCTTCTCATTCATCAGCTGCCAGGGAGTCGGGGTAATCCGGTATTACCACGGGACAAGTTTTGCAAACAATCCCGTTAGCTGGACCAATTTGGGGCAATTCGGACTTATCTCTGTTAATGAAGAAGGTATCCAGGTGAAATTCGACAACGGGAACTGGTACGGGTTTGTTAACGATAACCTGACCATCATCCGGCTCGATTTCGGTAATTCACTCTGGAATACGCCAACAGCAACCAGCATTGGACCGTTTCCGTCGTTCAATTTCGCCCATGGCCTCGTGATAACCAAGGAAGGTACAACCTGGATCGGGTTTGTCACATGTTCGATGGGCAGTCATAACCTTGTCCGTCTGAATTTCGGGAACAGCCTTGCAAACATCCCGGTTGCAACCAACTTTGGCGATCTCGGAGGTGTCTTGTTGGGTGGTTCTGCCATTTGTCTTGTTCAGGAAAACTTCCTTTGGTACGCAATGATCATGGCGGGGGCAAATACACTTGCCCGTGTCACATTCGGCAATTCCCTCCTTAACATACCAATGGGTGTCAACCTTGGCAATCCGGGAGGTTTCAATAATTCGATCGGGCTGACATTGCTTCGCGATTGTGAATCCACAACCGGATATTGGGTAAACTACCTTGTTAACGGGCAGTTGGGCAAACTGACTTTCCCGACAGGCATTCCGGGGACCGTCACCGGAACGGTACTTGGAAATATCGGTGGACTTGCCCGGCCGCATAGTTTTTCAGAGATCTTCAGGCAGAGCGATACCCTGTTCGCATACATCACCGACCGTGACAACGGAACGCTTACACGGCTTACTTTCCCTCCCTGCAACAATGCCTCAGTTCCATCTTCAAACCAGTTCAACCCGCCGCCTTTTTCATACAACCTGCCCGGTACCTACAACATACTCCTCACCGCCGATGAAGGGTTGCCGACAATGGCAAGCCTGTGCAAACCGGTCGGAGTGATGGTCCCACCCGTAGTTAACCTTGGGAATGACCTATCATTTTGTCCCGGGGATTCCATTACACTCGATGCAGGCCCTGGTTTTACTTCCTATTCCTGGTCGACAGGCGCAACAACCCGTACTATTAAGGTTGCTGTCGCCGGTACTTATTGGGTTAATGCATCAAGATGGGGATGCACGGCGACCGACACCATTATCCTTACACTTTTAACGGCTCCTTCTGTGAATCTTGGTCCTGATACCAGTGTCTGTTCCGGACAGGTTGTGACTTTTGATGCAGGTTCCTGCATAGCCTGCTCATTCCAATGGGCAAACCTTACCCTCGGACAATTGAATATCGGCAACGGGCAGACCTACACCGCAGGTATAGCCGGGACTTACATGGTTACCGTTACAGGTCCGGACTTCTGTGTGACAAGGGATACGGTCCAGTTGACTGTCATTCCTCTTTCTGCTGTAACCCTTTCCATTTCAGCATCTGCTTACAATGTTTGTACAGGAACCCCCGTCACCTATTTTGCCACTGCCCTTAATCCAGGGACATTACCCGTTTATCAATGGAAGGTCAATGGGGTTGTTGTGGGTGCAAATTCAACATTTTTTACTTATACACCCTTAAACGGGGACCAGGTATTATGCGTGCTGACTTCGAATATTACCTGTTCATCAAGCAACCCTGCAACTTCGAATACTATTGTAATGGTCGTCGATACGATCCTTTCGGTCAGTGTTGCGATTTCAGCATCCGCTAATCCATTCTGCCCCGGATCATCCGTCACTTTCACGGCAATACCCATGAACGGGGGAGGATTACCTGTTTATCAGTGGAAGGTCAACGGGATCAATGTCGGGATAAATTCTCTGACCTATTCCTATAATCCGGCTGACGGAGACAGCATTCGCTGCATCTTGACCTCCAACCTTAGCTGTGTTAACGGAAACCCTGCGAGCTCAGCAAAGATCATTATGAGTGGAACTCTGGCTCCAATTGTAACCTTCACGTCGTGCTTTGATACGATTACAACAGTCAATGCAAAACCCATTAAGCTAAAAGGTGGAATTCCATTGGGTGGAACTTATTCGGGGCCTGGAGTCAACTCAATTACAGGTATCCTTACGCCTTCATCAGCAGGTACAGGAATTAAGGCAATTACATATTCTTATACGAATTCTATATTATGCAGTGCAAGTAAAAGCAGAAACATTATTGTGTTACCCGCTCCGGTTTTTGCTTGCGGAAACAACCTGACTGATAATCGTGACAACAAGGTTTATTCAACCATTCAGATAGGTTCTCAATGCTGGATGGCTTCAAATCTTAATTTTGGAACTCCACTTGTATCTTCCCAGGATCAAAGGGATAATTGCGTTCCTGAAAAATATTGCTACAGCGACAATCCAACGAACTGCATGTATTATGGAGGTCTTTATCAATGGGATGAACTGATGCTCTTTGATGAAACCCAGGCTGACCAAGGATTTTGTCCTCCAGGCTGGCATATTCCAACAGAGAACGATTGGAATACCTTGTTTGCTGTTTATATCAACAATGGCTTTGCCGGAAGTCCCTTAAAATATTCCGGTTACTCAGGCTTTAATGCTCTTCTATACGGAGTCAACCATTTCAACAGTAACTGGGATTTCCAAAACTTTGCAACCTTCTTCTGGTCGTCAACCCCACGTAGCAGCACACAGGCATGGGCTTATGGGATGAATGAGACAGATCCGAGCGTGTCTGTTTATCCTTCCTCACGGGTTAATGCTTTCAGTGTGCGATGCCTCAAAGATTAAATGGTGCCTCGTGCCTTAATTAACCAATGAAATCCTCACTGCCCTCCGCAAATTTTTTTCAAAAAAAATCATTTTATTAATTTTTTGTATATTGCGGCCATTATTAACCAAAAAACAAACATTATGAGGAAAGTTACTCTCCTGCTGTTATGTTTATGCATAACGGCAATGAATTCCTTTGCGGGCGGCTACCAGGTTGGTTTGCACAGCCAGCGAAACATCGGCATGGGACTGATCGGAACATCTCTGAATTATGATGCCAGTGCGTTGTTTTACAACCCGGGCGGAGCCCCCTTCATCAACTCCAAATTCAGTTTTTCGGCAGGAGCAACCTTTCTGATGTCACGCACCACTTTCCAGGCTAATGATGAAGCTTATCAGGCTGAGATCAAGAATAAGCTGAATTATCCATTTTATTTCTATGCAGCCTATAAACCCATAAAGGATCTCAGTGTGGGTATAGCAGTTAATACTCCATATGGCCTGAGTTTAGCATGGCCCGATAACTGGAAGGGACGTTATATCATTCAGAATATTTCATTCCAGGCCATTACTATTCAGCCCACCATTTCTTATAAGATCAAAAATATCGTGGGGATCGGCGCCGGACTTGTTATATCCTATGGAGGCGTAGACCTTAACAGAGCCATTCCGGTGAATGGCCCTGATAGTGCAGACGGAAAGGTAAATATCAAAGGAAATACAACCAAACTTGGTTTTAATGCCGGGATTATGATCCATGCCGTTAAGGGATTAAGTATTGGCATTGATTACAGGTCCAAGATTGACATGGCAGTAAAGAACGCGGATGCTAAATTTACAGTTCCCACGAGCCTTGCAGGTAATTTTCCAGACAATAAAGTGGATGTTACACTTCCGCTTCCGGCAAATCTCGACCTGGGGATATCCTATGAGATAAACGACAAGTGGATGATCGGTATTGACTTGAATTATGTATTCTGGAGTGTTTATGATTCACTTGTATTTAATTTCCAAACCGCTACTTCAGCAGTTAAAGCACATCAGGCCTCAGCAAAACTTTACAAAGATCGTTTGATTACACGGATTGGCGTTCAGTGGAAGGCCATCGATATGCTTACAATAAGGGTCGGCGGATATTATGATCCATCACCGGTTTTGGATGATTATTTAGATCCGTTGGTGCCAAGTTCAAATGAGATCGGATTGACGTGTGGTTTTTCCTTATACCCGTTCAAAGGGTTTAGTATTGATGCTGCCTTTGAATACCTTATGGGATCAAAGCGGAATGGCAATGATGTGAATGACAATTTCCCCGGTAGTTACAAAACCGCACTTTTCATGCCCGGGATTGGCTTAACCTATAATTTTTAATCCTTAAATCGTGAGCAATATGAAAAAAATAATATTCTTCATCCTTTCCCTCGCATTGTTATCCGCTTGCAAACAAAAGATCAACGAATTCAATGCGGATAAAGGATCAGCGAATTTCACAAAATACATTGTGATTGGAAATTCCATCTTCGCCGGTTATGCCGATAACGCACTCTACCATAACGGACAGAAAAATTCCATCCCTAACCTGATTGCCGGCCAGTTGCAGCTTGCAGGATCCGGATCCTTTATCCAGCCAATGGTTGCCAGTGAATATGGTGTTGCATTCACCGGATCTGCACCTAAGCTGAAACTCGGATATACTACCAGTTGCACCGGAGTCATTTCCCTGGGCCCTGTTTACGACCTGGGAACAAAAGACCCTCTTGCACCCGTAGGATATGATGTCAATAATTTTGCAATCCCCGGGGCAAAGTCTTTCCATCTCCTTGCACCCCATTATGGTGATCCGGCTGGGCTGGTAACAGTTCCCCCTACAGCAAATCCATATTTTTTCAGGTTTGCCAAGACAGCAGCTTCTTCTGTTCTGGGTGATGCAATGGCTGCCAATGCAACCTTTTTTACCATGTGGCTGGGTGATAACGATGTTCTTCAATATGCACTTTCCGGTGGACTTGGCGATACCATTACCAGCCCGGCATTCTTCCAGACCGTGATGGGCGGAATCCTGCATGAACTCACGCTTAACGGTGCGAAAGGTGTCATTGGGACTATTCCCGATATTACAGAGATACCATTCTTTACCACCATTCCTTACAACGGACTTGTTCTTACACAGTCACAAGCCGATTCAGTAAATATGGCGATGAAGCTCTATGGTTTACCAGACACTAATTATGTAGCCGGCCCGAATCCTTTCCTGATCCCGGACCCGACTTCCCTGCATCCCTATTTCAAAGTGCGGCAGATGAAACCGGGCGAACTGGTACTGATGACAGTTCCCCAGGATTCCATGAAGTGTTACGGGATGGGAATCATCGGCAGACTGACCCATTACCCCTACCCTATTCCGAAACAATTTATCCTGACCCTCGACGATATCGGCAAAGTTCAGGCTGCCACGGTTGCATACAACCAGATCCTTACCGCGCTGGCTGCCAATTTCAAGCTTGGGGTTGCTGATATGAATTCCAAGTGGAAAGAATTGCAAAAAGGTATTATTTGGGACGGGATCAAATTGAATTCCACCTTTGTTACCGGTGGGGCTTTTTCACTCGACGGGATCCATCTGAATCCACGTGGTTGCGCCCTGGCTGCAAATTATTTCATTGAAGCCATCAACAAACAATATGGCAGTACTGTTCCATATGTTGATATCACAAAATACCCGGGCATTATCTTCCCGTAATTTATATTCGAAATTCTGAAAAGCCGTTTTCGGAGAATATACCCGGGAACGGCTTTTTAGTTGGTGAGCTGGCGAGTTGGCGAGCTGGCGAGTTGGCGAGCTGGCGAGTTGGCGAGCTGGTGAGTTGGCGAGCTGGCGAGTTGGCGAGCTGGTGAGTTGGTGAGTTGGCGAGCTGGTTAGTTGCGAAATGTTGTAAAATTGCTTAGCTGCTTGGTCGCAAATTACTCTGTGGCTCTGTGACTTTTATCCAGCGCCCAGAACCTGTCGATGCCTGAAACCTGAAACCTAGAACCCAGTACCCAGAAATTTCATCATCTTCCACATTGCCCTTCCCCGGTGGCTGAGTCCGTTTTTCAGGTAAGGCGGCATTTCGGAGAAGGTTTGGGATTGTCCGTTTGGTACGAAAACCGGATCATAGCCGAATCCTCCTTCCCCGTGTTTCTCTTTCAGAATGACACCGTCGATGCGGCCTTCGAAGAGGTGATCGGTCCCTCCCAGGATCAGGCATACCACACAGCGGAAGCAGGCGTTACGGTTTTCCGTATGCTGCAGTTCGGCAAGGACCTTCCGGATATTATCTTCAAAGATGCATCCTTCCCCGGCATATCGTGCTGAAAATACCCCAGGCCGCCCTTCAAGCGCATCAATAAAGAGACCTGTATCATCGGCAAAACAGTCCATTCCCGTTCTTTCGTATATAAAACGGGCCTTCTGGCAGGCATTTCCCTCCAGCGTTTCGCTTGTTTCAGGAATATCCTCATCGATAGAAACATCCTTCAGACTTAAAATCCTGAATGAATTCCCGACGATCTCCTGAACCTCCCTGAGTTTATGAAGATTATTCGTTACGAAAAGAAGCTTTTCTACCATGATTGAATTAGTATGTATATAAGGCAGGCTCAATGGGTGTGAGGTTAAACAGTAAGAGATTCTTCAATCATCCTGGTAAACAATTCCGTCATCGTCCATCCATGTGCGCGTGCCATCTTCGGAACAATACTTTGACCGGATAACCCGGGAACCGTATTCACTTCCAGGAAATAAAATTCATAGTTGCTGTAAATGTAATCGAACCTGACCACTCCATGGCAATTCAATTTCTCATAAAGATCCATGGAAATATTCCTGCATTTTTCAGAAACATCTTCCGGGATATTGGCCGGAACCACTTCTTCTGCCAATCCTTCCTTGTATTTTGCTTCATAATCGAAGAAATCTGTTTTCGAAATGATCTCTGTCACGGGAAATGCAATCACTTTCCCTTCAGACCTGACCAAACCACAGGTAAGCTCGCGTCCCGAGATAAAATCCTCCACAAGTACTTCTTCATCTTCCTGAAATGCTTTATATAATGCTGCTTCCAGTTCCTCAGCCTTATTTACTTTCGACATACCCACACTGGAACCTCCGTTGTTAGGTTTCACGAAACAGGGAAATGCGATCTCTTCCCAAATGGCATAAACCGGATCCTCCGTATGGCGGAAAAGATGAACCGAATTTGCAGTCCTGACACCCGTGGATGAAACGACTTTCTTACAAAAACTCTTGTTAAAGGTCAAAGCAGAAGTCGTGACGCCACTGGAAGTATAGGGAATTCCTATCATATCCAGATATCCCTGGAGTTTTCCGTCTTCACCCGGCGTCCCATGGATTGCATTGAAAACAACATCAAACCGGATCGTTTTCCCATCAAGAAACAAGGTGAAATGATCTTTATCCACCGGAAATTCTTTTCCATCCATCCTGCAAAACCAGCCTTTCTTACTGATCCCGACAAGGAAAGGAATAAATTTCTCCCTGTCGAGATGATGCAGAACCTGTTCCCCGCTTTTCACAGAAACATCATACTCCCCGGAATCTCCTCCGCACACAATGGCAACATTTAGCATAGATGATTTGGTTTTGAACTGAACAAAATTATGACAAAAGTTTGTAAAGTTTGTAAAGTTTGTAAAGTTTATAAAGTGACAAAGTGATGATGGTGAAATGAACAATATCCTTAATCTGTTTTTGTAAATCTGATAAAATTCATGTAGGTTTGTAAAGAAATACAATAAAGCAAAGGTTTTCCGGTTAATTAAACAAAAACGGAAGGATGAATTTTTTCCGCTTTTTATGTTCGAAGAGATTTCTCAAACATTTTTTGGGAATGATCGTAATGATAAGCCTGCTGGTATGGATCGTGCTGTTCGCATTAAAGATCTATACCCAGCATGGAAAATACTATATTGTTCCGGATTATACCGGAAAAAATATCGACGAGATAATGGCTGGAAAAGAAGCGGCGACATTTGATTTTGTGGTGATCGATTCCGTGTTTGACGTGGAGAATCCCAAAGGGACTGTACTACACCAGGACCCTTATCCCGATTCGAGAGTGAAAGAAAACAGGAAGATTTACCTGACCATCGTTTCCACGATCCCGGAAAAAACCAGCATGCCCGACCTGAAGTTCCTTACCTTGCGCCAGGCCATCAATACGCTGGAAAGCTGCGGACTGAAAACAGGAAAGATAAATTACATTCCTACCTTTGATGCCGACGCAGTTCAGCAGCAGCGATACGGTGGCAAAGTGATCGCAGCAGGAACGCACCTCGATAAAGGATCGGTAATCGAACTTACGGTGGGTATGGGGTCAAAAGGTCAGGCAGAGATCAAAGATAATCCGGTGGAACATGACTCCATGTAGTTGATGAGCTGGTGAGTTGGCGAGTTTGTGAAAGTTAATCGTAATTCAAAAAATTCAATCGTAATTCGTAAATCGTAAATAATCTATAATGCGGTCTATATACATAAGTATTTTTCTCTTCCTTAGTGCAGGTCTTTTCTCACAGGAAGTCATCACGGGGTTGCAATTCAACCCGGTCATCAGAGCGCAATACCTGAAAAATAAAATGCTGAAGTCAGGAAATGGAGAAGACACCCTTCCTGTTACGTTGCCATTCTACGATGATTTTTCATCCGCTGCCATATTTCCTTCTTCCCTTCGCTGGATCGACCGGAATGGTTTTGTAAACACCGATTACCCGGTTTATCCGATTGACCTTGGCGTTGTTACGCTGGATGCGATCAACGATAGCGGCTCCATGTACCCGAACGCAGTAGGTGGTCCCGAAGCATTCATTGCCGATCATCTGACTTCCCGATACATTCGTCTGGATTCAATATTTTCACCTGTACCCAGGGCATTAGCTCCTTCCGATTCGGTTTACCTGAGTTTTTATTACCAGCCTCAGGGACGGGGTTTAGCTCCACATACTTCCGATTCATTGGTTCTCGAGTATTTGTTGGTACCCAAGCACGACACACTCTATTATGGAGATACAACCCATTACATTGTCCCAGACAAATGGTGGCATGTCTGGTCGGACAAAGGCATGGCACTCGACAGCTTCTATCTGCAGAATAACCATTACTTTCAAAGAGTAATGATTCCAATCACCGATCCAATCTTCTTCAAGAAGAAATTCCAGATGCAGTTTTATAATTATGTCAGCCTGGCAACCAGCGGAGAGTCCAGCTGGCAAAGCAACTGCTGTCAATGGAATATTGACCAGGTTTATCTTAATTTCGGGCGGAACCTGCAGGATACGATCCACAAGGAAATCAGGTTTGTCGAGCGACCTCCTTCCCTGTTGAAGGATTACCAGTCAATGCCCTATACCCAGTTCAGCAACAATCCTTCCAATGAAATGATAGATTCATTATCGATAATCCTGACAAACCGGGATATGGTTTCACACAATGTAAAATATTCCTATAATGTCACCCAGCCCGGAGGCAGTTTCACAAAAAGTTATGAGAGTCCTTCTTTCAATCTTTTACCCTATAACCAATATGCTTTTGAATATGTAGAACATCCGCCGGTACCTTTCACATTCCCAATTTCCTCTGCCGACAGTAACCTTTTCGAGATAAGACATGTGGTTCGCGACCTTGCCCCGGGATCCATCCTGGCCGATACTATCACCGGTTATCAGCAATTTTATAATTATTATGCTTACGATGACGGCACTCCTGAAGCCGGTTATGGCCTCAAGGGGACCGGTGGCGCGATGGCATACCGTTTCAAACTAAATAAATCTCCCGATACCTTAAGAGCCATCCGCATTTATTTCAATCAAACCCTTGACTCAACCAATTTACAGTTTTTCAATCTCACCGTCTGGAGCGATAACAGCGGGTTCCCTGGTGATACGATCTATTCCCGGCAGGTGTCAGTCCAATATTCCGACAGTCTCAACAAGTTTATCACTTATCTTCTTGAAAAGCCTGTCAAGATCAGCGGGGCATTTTACGTTGGGACGATTCAGACAACCGATGACAATCTCAATATCGGTCTCGACACCTATGACAACTCAGCTGTAAATCTGTTCTACAATGTTACCGGGTCCTGGATTGCTTCTTCGATCACAGGTGCCCCGATGGTCAGGCCGGTGATTGGCAAGCCGCTTCCGGTCGGGATTGAAAATTTAACCGTGGGTAATGGAAGTATAAAAGTTTACCCGAATCCCTGCACTACAGGACAGGTGCATATTTCAGTTGATGAATCCGGAACCTTTCAGAACAGGGAAAACTGGATCATAACCATCTCCGGCCTGACCGGGCAAGAGATTTATCATTCTCAGGGAAGCGATGTTCTGGATGTTTCAGGACTTCCTTCAGGGATTTACATCATAAAAGCTCAAAATATATCGACTTTACAGCATTTGGTCTCCAAGCTGGTCATCATGAAATGATCCTTTTTTTCCACCTAATTTCCGCTCATGACCATAAACAGTGTAACTGCAGACGAGAACACCGAATTGTACGAACACTTCCGGTTTGTGGTCGATAAAGGGCAAAGCCTTCTCCGTATCGATAAATATCTTGCAGACAAAATCGAGAATGTATCGCGTACCCGAATTCAAAACGCTGCATATGCAGGAAGCATCTTTGTTAATGAAATCGTGATCAAACCCAATTACAGGGTTAAGCCCGGGGATGTGATCAGTATTGTACTACCTCATCCTCCCAGGGATACTGAAATCTACCCTGAAAATATCCCGATCAATATTCTTTATGAAGACCCGGATATCGTGGTGGTTAACAAAGAAGCCGGGATGGTTGTCCACCCGGGACACGGCAACTTTACCGGTACATTGCAGAATGCCCTGTTGTATCATTTCCAGGAGGCCGGTAAAGATGAGCCTGAATCCAAGGTTTATCTCGTTCACCGGATCGACAAAGACACCTCAGGGATCCTCCTGGTCGCGAAAAATGAGATAGCACAGATCCGGTTGGCCAAACAGTTTTTCGACCATACCATCGACCGTAAATACGTTGCGCTTGTATGGGGCAACCTACGTGAAAATGAAGGCACGATCAGCGGTTTCATTGCACGGAATCCCCGCGACAGGCTGGTAATGAAAATTTACCAGGACGAAGAGAAAGGCAGGAATTCTGTAACCCATTACAAAGTGATCGAACGGTTTGGATATGTTACCCTGGTGGAATGTGTGCTGGAAACCGGGCGGACTCACCAGATCCGTGCACACTTTAAACACATCGGCCATCCCCTCTTCAATGACGAGAAATATGGAGGAAATGAGATCCTGAAAGGGACAACCTTCACAAAATACAAACAGTTTATCCTGAATTGCTTTAAACTGATTCCCCGCCAGGCACTGCATGCCAAGTCCCTGGGATTCATCCATCCTTCAACCCGAAAATATATCTTTTTCGACAGCGATTACCCCGATGACCTGAAAGCGGTGATCGAAAAATGGAGAACTTACAGCGTTCACAAGACGGTTGACGAGGAATGAGGACAGGCGGACAATTGGAGGGGCGAGAGGCAAAAAGCGAAAAGCGAAAAATGAACATGACAAGGCGAAGTAAAGCGGGATTTATGGATTACCTGGTATCGTGCTATTTCTGGTTTAGCCTGTTTTTTATTTCGGGACTCCTTTTCCCATTTACTTTCCTGATCTGGCTATTAACTGTTCTTTTCGACAGAAGGCGTTTCATCCTTCATATGGTCACCTGCTGCTGGGCCGATCTTGTACTGACCATTAACCCCTATTGGAAGACCCGTGTTGAAGGGAAAAAGAAAATCGACCCCAAAACGACCTATGTGATGGTTTCAAATCACCAGTCAGGTGCAGATATCCTGGTCCTGTTCCGGCTGTATCGCCATTACAAATGGGTTGCGAAACAATCACTGTTCTATTATCCTTTTATCGGTTGGAACATGTGGCTGAACGGTTATATTTCCATTGTCAGGACAAGGGGTAGAAGTAAGCTGAAGATGATGGATAAAGCTGCCAATATAGTAATGGATGGAAATTCGGTCATGTTATTTCCGGAAGGAACCCGTACCCGCGACGGAAACATTCAACCATTTAAAACCGGCGCTTTCCGGCTTGCCCTGGATACCAAATCCCCGATCCTTCCGGTCGCAATCAAAGGAACCTACGATGCCATCAATAAGAACAGTCTTCTGATCCACAAGAATTACAATATCCGACTGGTAGTATTGGATCCGATCCCCTATGATGATATTGTACACCTGGACCCGAAGGAAATTGCAGCTAAGGTTCATGACCTTATCAAGGAAGAACTGGTGAGGTAGTGAATTGGTGAGTAATAAATAGCGAATTAGCGAAATGGCGAAATAATTGTCAATTATCAATTACCTTGTATAAAGAATCCCGTTCCACCGGATCCCTTTTCGCCTCCAGGATCATTGTTTTCATCTCCGAAACCGTCATCCGGGGGTTTTGTTCAGATGCCCCGGCCAGGGAATAGATGCGTGTTGTGTCGTTGATGGTGCCGTCCATATCATCAACACCGAACGAGAGCGATAATTGGGCATATGGCTTTCCGATCATCGGCCAGTATCCTTTCAGGTGTTGGATGTTATCCAGGAAGATGCGGGCTACTGCATAGTTCCTCATGTCTTCAATTACCGTAACCTCATGGATAGCCGATAATTCATTGTTGGTGTTCCTGAATTTCAAGGGAATAAAGGCATTGAAGCCTCCATAGCGGTCCTGGGAATTCCGCAGCAAGGTCATATGTTTGATCCGGTGGGTGTAATTCTCAATATGCCCGTATAGCATAGTTGCATTCGACGTGATCCCCAGCCGGTGTGCAGTTTCATGGATTTCCAGCCAGTTTTCTGATGAGGCTTTGGTTGCGCAGATCTCCTGACGTATCTTTTCATCAAAGATTTCGGCGCCACCGCCCGGGATCGAATCCAGCCCTGCAGCCTGGAGGAACTTTAAACCTTGTTCATAGCTGAGCCGGGCTTTTTTAATGATATATTCAAGTTCTACTGCAGATAATGCCTTGATGTGCAGATCGGGTCGCAGGGATCTGATCTTCCGCAAAAGATCTTCATAATAAAAGATATCTTTTTCGGGATGCACAGCTCCCGTAATGTGGACTTCCCTCACATTCTCATCCTGGTTTCTCACGGTTTCAAGCATCTCCTCTACAGTGAGATCCCATTTTTTCGGACTAAAATGATGGGAATAGGAACAAAACCTGCATTTGTTCACACAGATGTTGGTGGGCTCGATATGGAAATTCCGGATAAAAAAAACATTGTTTGCATTGAGGCGAACTCTCACCTGCTCTGCCAGCATTGCCAGAAATCCCAACTCCCCTTCTTCATAAAGGAGGATCCCTTCTTCCGGAAGGATCCGTTCACCTGCAATGACCTTGCATGCGATCTTTTTAAGAGATGCCGGCACCCTCGACAAGAGAAGGAATTGTTCATTGAAAACACTTACCATCCGGCTATTGTCTGATCATTTTAACTGTTGAAACAGATCCGGGAAATGTGATCCGGAGAAAATACATACCGGAAGATAACCCGGGAAAAGACAGGGAAACAGGCGAGGATCCTATTTTAGGAATAACACCCGACCAAAGTGTTGTGCCCATGAGATTCAGAACTTCAATTTCTGCAGTTTGACCGGTCCTGCCGTCAATTTTAACCTGAACCTGATCAGTAAATGGATTTGGAAACAGTTGAATGGTAAAATTTTTGGACAGGACAGGAACACCCAGTGAGATGCCATCCAGTTTCAGAATCCCGGTATTGTCGGGATCCAGCCAATCTTTTAACCGGACGGTTGAGTCGGCCCCATTTTCATCCCATGACCAGGAAAATTTTCCATAATAATCCGGTGAGTAAAGGTGTGCGGAATCACAGGAAGAATCTCCTCCCGTGAGCGTACCCACAATCCTACCATGATTATCAAACAAGGGTGATCCGGAAGAACCTCCTTCAGTGACTCCATGCCCGTTTGGAGTCGCAATCCAGGAAACCCGCCAGTGACAGGGGTTTGGATTTCCAGGGAAATTATCCGTGACCAGTGGCTGGTCATAGGTTGAAATTCTTTTCAGATCTCCTCCTGGATGATGAATACCGACACCCGACGGGCTGGTCGTGTCTTTCCGGTTCCATCCATTGAAATAAACATTGAAAGTATCAGGAATATTTTCGTTTAGCAAAACCAGGCAGAAATCAGAACCTGTATCCCCCCCGTTGCCGCCATGAGCCTTGAGGGTAGCACCGGTCATCACTTTCGAATAGGGAGGATTAGGGAACGGATTCGGGCATGTGGGCGACTCAAAACCGAAATAAAAGATCCATTGCTGAAGGTCATCAG
>Ga0182027_10001406_pt1 | contig 40325 bp, 39 predicted proteins | sample 712E1DmetaG_FD_121300 | JGI IMG/M metagenome (GOLD analysis project Ga0182027, IMG submission 121300) | Permafrost microbial communities from Stordalen Mire, Sweden - 712E1D metaG (Illumina Assembly) | ecosystem: Environmental > Terrestrial > Soil > Wetlands > Permafrost | place: Sweden...
CCGATGGGCGTGTGAAGAGGCAAAGGACCCCCAGAACGCAGGCGTACACGACCGATCCGATCGCGCAGGCCCACAAAAACCAGTTCAACCGATTGATGAACGACAGAACAACAACACCGTAAACAAAATCTCTCCGTGCCAGGGAATCGCTCACATGGACCAACTGCCTTCGCCAGGCCGGAGCTTCCGAAAGCTCGCTGTCATTTCCGGAAACCGACGTAAAGCTGCTCTGCCCCTTCCGGCGCATCTGATAGCTCGCCAGCGTCGCCGAAACCAACGTCCCCCAGACGGCCGCCCACCCGAGCCTTAAATAAATCAGCAACTCCGTATCCCTGTAGAGTCCCAACCCCAGGCCGTAAAACACCGCGACATGTACCACATTGTCGCCCCAGAGATCGAGCCAGCCTCCAATGCGTGAAGTCATCTTTTTGGCGCGCGCGACCTCGCCATCGCAGCCATCCAAAATGGAGGTGAGGAGAAACACGAGGGATCCTCCCACTTTCGCCGCATAGCCGGGCTGAGCCATCAGCCACCCCGCGCCAACACCGATCACGGTCACAACAACGGTGATTTGATTGGGGGTGACCGGAGTTTTGAGCAACTGCCGGCTGATCGCGCCGGAAATTTTCCGGTCGAAATGGCGGGCAAAAAATCCGTCGGTGTCTTTGGCGAAGTCGTTCATGCGCAAGATTGTACTTTTTCGCTGTCATTGCGAGGAGCGCAGCGACGAAGCAATCTCAGACTTCTGAGATTGCCGCGGCTACACAGAGTGCCTCGCCATGACAACCAAAGAGAAACCCCTTTTCTCAGTTCAGCATCGAACTGGGAAAAGGGGCTCCCTGTGAAACTAGTGATGACGATTAGCGTCTTTTCATCTTGGCGCGGGACACATCCCCCGCTTTGTCCAAGAAGTACAAATATCCCGGAGCCTTCTTTACGCCGACTTTCTGCACCTTCTCCGGCTTGCCGCCTTTTTTGCCGCCGCGTGCCATTTTGGCTCGAGAGACATCCCCTTGCTTATCAATGAAATAGAGATAGCCCTCCGCCCGCTTCACTCCTGCTTTCGCTACTTTTTCTGCCATGTTGTTGTCACCCCCTTCGTCAGATAAATTGCCGATTTGTGAATATGGATTCATTCTATACCGTCGACAAAGAGCCTGTCAACAATCTTTTTTCCGACGAAAGACAAATTCGAGGATTTCGAGGTTAAGGAAGCCGGGACGGACAAACATCCTTGCAGAGCGATCGACCTCGACGACAGGCTTCCTCAGGCTTCTCGGCGCCCGTCACGGATGTCCTTTCGAGCGTCTGATCCGGATCGCAGAGGACGTTAGACCCACTCAGGCTGTATTGGCATTCACAACTGATTTGAATCAGGCTGCGCGTGCCCGGTTCTTCCAGGTCAAGATTGTCGGAGGCCGTCTCGGGATAAGGATCTTTGGTGTGCTCGGCCTTGGGGTCCACTTTTTCGCATTTAACCAGTTTCACTGAAACACGGAAATAAATACATTCCGAGTATCCAACCGCGCTCAACACGCTAATAAGGAAGATGGTGAGAAAAGCTTTCATTTCCCCCCTCCCAGCCGGCGACGCTTTCTCGACGAAGGTCCTCAATCGAGAAAACGTCGGGCTCCGATTTCATGAGCCAAAACTTCACCGGGATTATTCTACTTCTTATGAGACGGGGTGTTTTTCGACGAACTTCCTGATGTCGTCATAATGCTCCAAAATCAATCTGGCTTTTTTAAGGCCGAACTGAAATGGGAACTTATCCTGGGGAGCCTGCCGGATAATCAGCATGGCGTTCCCCTTGTAATCGCCTTCCAAGACTTCTGCCATAAACACATCCTCCTTTATGAAATGTCCTTCATAAAGTTAGAGGCAGAAGTCTAAAAAATATTCACGCCCGCCCTAGTGGGGCAGGGACTGCAGAAGCCCATTCGCCGCCGACCAGACCAGAATCAGCGCTACAACGATCGCAATCGCATACCCGAACCAGAGCAATCCGGCAAAGACAGTCTTCAGCGACGAATCTTCGCTGGTTTCGGATCGTGTCGTTTCGTCACGAGCGATAGAATCGAAAAGCGCCATTTTTTCTGATGCAATTGAAGGGGCCGGCGGCGTAGACAGCGAGTCGAGGACGTCGTGGGTCTCTGCATTTGGGACGAGTGTCGGGACAGCATTGTCAACCATGATCCACCTCCCGGCTTCATTAAACCGCTATCGGTCATGAAAAGCAAGCAGAAGTACTGATGGAAATAGACCTATTTCAATCCTTTTGGATATGGAATGGGCCTTGAAAAAAGGTTTGGGAAGAGTCACTATATACCCAGCCATGAAAACTACGGGGTATCTGATCGGGCTTGGAATCTTAGTGACTTGGAGTCTTTCCGCCCCAGCAGGCGCGGACGTGATGACTGTTTCGAACGGCTTCGGAACAGTTCGAGCTTACCCAAATCCCTGGAAGTCGGATCAGAACAGCCGCGCCCTGATTACGATCGACGGCCTGCCCCCATCGGTCGTCACCACAGCGAAGATATTCACGATCGCCGGCGAACTGGTGCGGTCGCTTTCCGGGACCCAAAGCGTCCAATGGGACCTCCGGAACGGCAACGGAGAAAATGTGGCTTCCGGCGTTTATATCTATCTCCTCATCGCGAACGGCGAGCAGCATTCCGGCAAAATCGCAATCATCCGTTAACCACAGACCTTCCTCTCACAACTTCTCTTAAGCCCATAGCAACGATTTCGCATCCCTCTCAATTCGCTTGTAAATACAGCCACTTTTTGGATGTCATGTTTCTTCTTCTAAAGCCGTATTTCCCGTCAAGATAGACGTTGCGTACCGCACTCAAATCCCTAAAGATGAAGTGTTATGAAAAAGCGGGCCCTATTGATCTTTTGCTTCCTGGCCGCCACGCGAAGCGCGCAGGCTGACTTTCATCCGTCCTTTAAGGAAGGTGAAGATCTTGTTTTCCAGATTCGATGGGGGGTGATTACCGGCGGTTATGCGACCTTGAGCGTCCCTTCGATCGATCGCATTGACGGGATACCCGCATTCCACATACTTTCCGAAGCCCGCTCAACAGGCATGGTGGACACGTTCTACAGGGTGAGAGATAAAAATGAAGCGTGGCTGGATGCGGCACAGCCCCGGTCTCTGCGCTACTCAAAGACGATTCTGGAAGGCAAATACAGCGTGAATGAAGTCGTCGAACTTGATCAGACCGCCCGAAAATTCCACATGACCGAAGTCCGGCACGACAAGAACAATGCGCGGGAAGAAAAGCAGGGAGAAATCCCGGCGAACGTTCTGGATGTTCTTTCCAGCCTCTATTATGTTCGCTCGCTTCCTTTGGAAGTGGGAAAGTCCTTCACCATCGATGTTCATTCCGGCGACAAAACGTGGCCGCTGATGGTCAAGGTGAAGAAACTTGAGAACGTGAAGGTCAAAGCGGGAAAATTCCTCTGCTACCGCGTCGAGCCCATGCTGCGTGAACGCGGTATTTTTATCAGCAAGGGAAAGAAACTGGAAGTCTGGATGACGGCCGACGCGCGCCACATGCCCGTCCTCATGCGCTCGGAAATTTTCATCGGCCACGTCTCTGCGGAGCTTGTACAGCAAAAAATACTGCCCCACAAAGATGACCTTGCCGTCATTCCGGCGGAAGCCGGAATCCAGATCAATTGACTGGGCCCCCGCTGATGCCGGGGTGACGTCCTATAGAAATTTCCCCTTTAAAATCCGCAAAATTCAGTTATAGTTAGGCGTCATGTTTTTCCGGCGTGGCCTGCTGGCCATTTTTTTATTTGCCGTCTCAGGAAAAACCGCCTGGTCGGCCTCCGGGACCGAAGGCGCTAGTTTTCTCGACATTCCCGTTGGCGGCGCGCCGGCCGCGCTCGGCTCCGCTTACACGGCCCAGGCCAATGACGCCTACGCTCCTGTCTGGAATCCCGCCGGCCTCGGATTTCTCCACAGCGCAGAATTTACCGGCACGCACCTCAACTACGTCACCCCTGTCTACTACGAGCATGCGGGGCTGGTCGTCCCCTTGGGCAAGAGCGACGAAAACAACTCACGCCCGGCCGGGCTCGGAGCCTCGGTTCAATATCTCGGGACCAACAGCATCGACGCGCGGGATGAATCGGGCCACCCGAACGGAAGCTTCACTGCCGCCTTCGCGGCCTACTCTCTGGCGTACGGACAAAAACTTTCCGAAACGTTGTCTCTCGGCCTCACCGCGAAGATGATCACCGAAAAAATATCCGATGCGACGGCGAACGCTTATGCCTCGGATCTCGGAGCCCTTTACAAACCGACCTCCAGGCTGAGCATCGGAGCGGTCGCCGCCAACATCGGCTCAAACGTGAAGTTTGTCAACGAGGCCGACCCGCTGCCTCTGTCCGGACGGCTTGGCGCCACATATCAAATCCGACCGCAATGGGATGTATCCGCCGAAGGCGTCTACCGGAAAACAGGCCTGGCCTCCGGCGCTCTGGGCATCGAATGGCGGTACGGAGAGATGTTTTCGTTCCGCGCGGGTTACAATACCGCCCATACGCAGGAGCTGGGCGCCGCTTCGGGGGTCACGGCCGGCCTCGGACTTTTCTTCTGGGGACAGGAATTTTCATACGCCTGGGTTCCCATGGGAGACCTCGGACAGACGCACTATTTTTCGCTCGTGTTCCGATGGGACACCAAGCCGCGACCGGAACACCCGAGGCTCAAGCCTTCGATGGACCGCGAATTTGAGGATTTCAATGACCCGGCTCACTATCATGATGTCTATGACATCTTAAATGACAATGAACGCAAATCCATTAAATAGTCCGCGTCAAACATTGACCCGAAGCGCGAGAATTCTCCTGGCGCTTCTCTGCGGAATGCCTGGTTTTTCCCGCGCGGCCGAACCGCGCGCCGCCTTAACAGGGCATATCCCGGCGCAGATGGCTTCGGCGACTCTCGTGACGCGCGCGTCCGCCAACGAGCCAATCCAGCTGAGTCTCGTGGTGAAGCTGGACCAAAATCTTCTGGATTCAACCGTCGCAGCACTTTACGGACGTCAAGCCTCCGCGCAAAGACAATTTCTCAGCTCGGCAGAGTTTTCACAGAAATTCGGATTGGCGGACAAACGCCTTCAACTGAAGAACTTTGCCCGGGCAAACGGATTGGCCGTCGGACCCGATGACGGCGACCAGAGCATGGTGGTCACCGTTTCAGGTCCGGCCAGCGCGATCGAGCAGGCCTTCAATGTCCGGCTGAATCATTACCAGGCTTCGGATGGGAGCCTCTTCCGGTCGAATGATTCAGAACCGATGATCCCAGCTTCATTAACTCCCCATCTGGGCGCCATCATGGGCCTCAACAATATCTCGGGCCTCTGGCATCCGCATCTTCAAAGATTCCCGGTGACCGCCAATACCTCTTCGTTGCCATCGCTCAACGGCACCACCAGCCTGACCGGGGGATTATCTCCCAACGATATCAAGGCCGTGTACGGCTTAACCGGCACGTCCATGACAGGGTCCGGGCAGACCCTCGCCTTATATGAACTGGATGGTTTCGCCGCTTTGGATATCACCACCTATGAAAATCACTTCGGCATCGCTCCCAACATTACAGTCACCCCGATTGCCGTCGATGGGTCCGTCAACGGATGCGGCGCCAATTGCGATGAAGTGGAACTCGATATCGAAGCGGCGGCGGCGCTGGCTCCGGGACTCTCCCGAATTTTAGTTTATGAAGGCCCGAAACCCCCGGCCACAACGTTTCAAAATGTCATCGATATCTACAATAAGATCGCCACGGACAATCTCGCTCAGGTCGTGAGCACTTCCTGGGGAGGAGATGAAGGCTCGAGCAATGTCGGTTCTTTCCTGCAGTCGGAATCCCAGATCTTCGAACGCATGGCGGTCCAGGGACAGAGCTTTTACGCCGCGTCGGGGGATAACGGCGCCTATGACGACGGAACCACCATCGGCGTCGATGACCCGGCTTCGCAGCCCTTTGTCGCCGGAGTCGGCGGTACGCAGTTGTCCGGATCGGTCGCGGCGCCTGTCGAAGTCACCTGGAACGGCTGCGGAACCGGGAAATGTCTCCAGAGCGGATTCGGATCAACGGGCGGCGGGGTCAGCAAAATATGGCCGATCAGCGGATCGGTCAGTAACACAACCTATAACTACCAGGTGGGAGTCCAAGGCACAGCCTCACAGACCCATCGCAACGTTCCCGACGTAGCGCTTTGCGCAGGCTCCCCCGGTTACAGCGTTTATATCGCGGGAGTATGGATGAACGTTGGCGGCACAAGCGCGGCAGCGCCGGCTTGGGCGGCATTTACGGCACTCATCAATCAGCTGCGCGCGACCGGCGGCGTGTCGGCCCTGGGATTCCCCAACCCCTCCTTATACCAACTGGCTTCCGGCAGCAGCTATTCGACACTTTTCAGGGATATTACCTCAGGAGATAACGGATCCTATTCGGCTGGCACGGGTTACGACAATACGACAGGCTTCGGGTCATTCAAAGGGATCCCACTAATCAATGCAATGAGCACCCTGTCCACGGGAATTAATCCGCTCACGGTACTGCCGGCCATCTATGCTTTCCCGAATCCCTGGGATGTCCGCAATCCCAAAGACGCAGGCAAGCCCATCACGTTCGCGAATATACCGTCAGGAGGTAAAGTCAAAATCTTTACCCTCTCAGGATTTTTCGTCAAGAGCCTGGATTCTTCCGGCGGTTTCTCCATTTGGGACAGGACCAACTCTGCCGGAAAATCAGTGGCTTCCGGGTTGTACTTTTATCTTGTCACGGACGTCCCCAATACGACCCGAGGCACGATTGCCATCATCAAATAATTGAGCTAAGATTACTGCAGGGGTCAGTCCATTAGGCCTATGGCTGATATCATTTACCCATCGTCTGACGTATCCACCCAACCCGTGAACCCGCCTTCCAAGCTTCAGCTGGTTTCGATTGCGCTCATCAGGCCTTCGCCCCATCAGGCACGTAAGTATTTTGACGAAGAAAATCTATGGAAACTGGCGGAGTCCATGCGGCAGGAAGGGCTGATCCAGCCGATTACCATCAGGCAGCTTCTTCCGATGGCCGGAGATCGCAACGAACCGGTCTATGAACTGGTTTCAGGGGAGCGGCGCCTGCGCGCCGCCAAACTTCTCGGATGGACGGTCATGGAAGCCAGAATCATTACCGTCATCAGCGAAGGAGAGATCGCCGCCAAAGGCCTCATCGAAAATCTCCAGCGCGAGGATCTGAATCCAATCGAAGAAGCGGAAGGATTTGCGCAGTTGAATCAGGTGGATCCGACCTACTGGACCCATGAACGGATCGCGCAGGTCACCGGGAAGAGCCGGGTCTATATCACACAGTCGATGTCGCTCCTGCGGCTGCCGGAGGCGATCCGTGAAGATGTTCGCCGGCGAACCTATTCCCGGGGCCATGCGCTGGAAATCGCGCGCCTGCCCGGATCTTCCATGCAGCTTTCCATCGCCAAGCTGATTCCAGGCCGTCTGACGCGTGAACAAACCCGCAAACTGATCGATTCGATTCTGATCGGGAAAAAGAGCCTCAAAATGAATAAGCCGGGGGTTGTCTCCACGAATTCACTGGGAGGGAAGACCGAGGAAGATCCTCTCTCCGATCTCTGGCCCGAGTTCATGATGAACCCCTGGATCGCGACGCCCGGATCGGTCCGCGTGCGCTACCTCGGAGACTGGAAATGGTCTTTTGAAGTTCCGGGCCCTGCGCGGGAGTCCGAGAACTCATCCATTTCTGAATTGAAGATGAATTTAAGGTCCTGGCTGTCCCAGCTCCTCACCCGCATGGGCAAGTCCCTCAGCTACGAAGCGGGAAGCCCCCCCAGCCCGCCGGAATCCACGGACAAACCGAACAGGAGCTGACACGCATCTCGGCAGCCCTCCGAAGTCACTTCAGGCACTACCGGCCAGACCACGAGGGTCTGTCGGGGCGACGCGACCAGCGAGGCCGTGGTCCGTGATCAGACCCGTAATGGGAAGTTGACGTACGGGCCACAGGCCGCGGGTCGCCGGCCACGGCCGGCTCCAACACCAACCCGAACACCAGCACCAGCGCGATCGTCTTCTGGAAAGATCTCATGCGCAGCCCTCGGCCCTTTTCAGCTGGCCGAAATCCTGATCCTTTTGAGCCCGTCGATTCGCCATGATCTCGCCGATCACCATCCCCGCATACAGGAGTCCGGCGGCCAACCAAAGAGGCCACGCCGGAGATATGGCCAACTTTTTGAGCACGAATCCACCCACGACAATGCTCCCCACCCAGGGCAGAACCGGTGCGGGGTCTACAACCAAAATTCTCAGGAACCACTCCAGTTCCTGGCTGAACCGAGCCCCGACGTGGCTTTTAATCCTTATCTTGTCTTTCATCCGATCGATGGCACCAACCACTCTGGCCGACTGCAGGAATTCGCCCAATCCAGGCACTTTCTGAAATTGTCGGATGACTGCGGAGAGGAGGACGACAGGCATGTCTAGAACCTTGTTGACAGCGTGAAGAACGCTGGCAGACAGGAGGTATTCGCCCAGTTCGGGCTCTTCCTGAAGCAGTTGAAGAATGGCGGCGAAGAGTCCCACGTAAGGAATCGCGCTGATCACGACCAGTTTTACGCGGTCCCTAAGCTGGTTTTTTGCGGCCCGGTACATCGTCCAGAAGGGCCGAACGGCCGAGAGCGCCAGTCCGTAAACAATTAAAAACCAGTATCCAGTCGACAACCCGGCCAGGAGCACAATAAACGGACCTAAAAGCGCCGTAAAAGGACGCAGATAGACCTCGAGCCCCCCATGCATCGCAAGAACATCAAGGAGGCCCTTGACCTCCTGCCGATCCGACTGCATCAGCGTACGAAGACGGATTGCTTTGCCTTCCGATAGGACTTTTTCCTGAACATCCCGATCGATCCAGGCCATGACGACTCGATTCATGAGTTGCCAGCTATTCTGGGACAACCTCTCTTCCCAAACCTCAAGCTGGCGCCGCGAGAACCATCCCACCAGAAGCGTCAATCCCAACATGAGTAAATTCCTGAACACAGGAAGTTCGACCGGTCCTTGGACGCTGGCCTGGAGAGGATGCACATAGGCCGTCAGGCCAATACCGAAACCAACCCCCCCCAGAGTCTTGAGCACAGCCTTGGAGCCCGCAAGTCTGTCCGACACAAGTCGCGAAATCTTTTCGTGTGAGCGGCCGAACCAATACACAATCTGAGGAAGCACCAACGGGACGGGATGGAGCATCCTGGCATCGCCTTGGCCAGTCAATTCCATGGTCAGGAGTTCGTCGAAAAATGGGACCATTTCCTTAGAAGAGAGACGATCCTTCCTCACGGCGCTATGCCCATGCCGCAACGTGTCATTCCCACGTTCGACCGGATGCATATTCCGCGCCTTTAACGACCATATTTTCTTGCCTTTAAGATCGTAAAGCTCCAATCTCGAGAGTACCCAACCCGTTGTCTTCACCTGCCACGTGCGCTTGAGGATGAAGGTCCCGTCTGACGGCAACCGGTACAAGTCACGTGCGGCCGTCTCGGGCTGGCCCGCCTTCTTCAAGCTCACAATGGGAGGGGATTCCTGGGCACCGGCGATGCGCGGGACTGTTCCAATCCCCAACGCGACCAGGAGGAGGGCAAGGGGCCGCAGCGAGAGCGGCCTGATAAATGAAACTCTCCTCGGGGGAATGGCTTGGCCAGAAAACACAGTCTGAAAAACCGAATGATTGGCCGGCTGTCTGAGGAATTGATGAAATCCATCCGCAGGCACTTCCACGAAAAGAAGGGCCGGAACCAAAAGCAAGGAGATAGCGCGAGAGAATAATTTTGTCATGGTATTGGCTCGAACGCGGGCAAGCGCGCATTCGATAACGTATCTAATTTTAGATTGTTTTCAATGAGTATACTATAGAGCGGATGGCCAAAAAAATGGGCCTAATGGGCCCAGGTCTAACGGTCAACAATTCGGGCCGCCACGACCGTTCGAAATGAATAAATTCACCCCTTAGTCACTCTAAGGGTTATGAGACTTCGGCGCTATCTCGTGCTTGGCGGCGGCGTATTATTCCTTTTCGCTGGAGCCGCCGAAGCCATGACTCGGGCATTTTTCACCTCCCAGGAAAGCGTCGAGAAAGAGCTGGTCAGGCTGATCGATCAAAGTCATTCAACGATTGATCTGGCTCTCTATCGATTCGCGTCGCGGCCGCTGGCGCTGGCGATCAGCCGGGCGAAGGGCCGGCATGTGCGCGTCCGCCTTGTGCTGGACGGGCATTCCGAAACGGAGGGGAGGGACAATCACCTGGGAATCGCTTTTGTCGCGGGCGAAGTGCGCCGGCTGGACGGCAAGCGCGGCGGCGCCCAGGGGATCATGCACCACAAGTTTGTACTCTTCGACAGAAAACGCGTGGTGACGGGCTCTTTCAACTGGACTTCCGGCGCCGAGCACGTCAACTACGAAAATGCCCTCCTGATGGACAGCGCAAGCGTCGTGGCCGCCTATGCCCGGGAGTTCGAGCGGCTCTGGGAAAAAGCGGAGTCGGTAGCTCCCGGATCCATGGATTCCGGCACACCGGCTCATAAAAAAATGAAAGCCAGGGCCTCGTCATCCGCGTCATCAAAAGGGCCTGCCAAATCCCCTGCTAAGAAAAAACGTCGTAAAGCGAAAAAGTCCTAGTCTCGCTTGCTACAATACGAGTAACTTGCCGGACCCGTCCATCAGGACACATCTATTTCTTAAAGGGGACTCCTATGAAAACGCTCCAGAACATCTTTGGCTCTAATGTCTTCAGCGACCGCGTCATGCGCCAGCGTCTCGCGAAAAACACCTATCATGGTCTCAAGAAAACGATTGAGGAAGGCGCTCCTCTGACGCTGGAGGTCGCCAATGGCGTGGCGGAAGCGATGAAAAAATGGGCGCTGGAAAAAGGCGCCACCCACTATACGCACTGGTTCCAGCCTCTGACAGGGAAGACCGCCGAAAAGCATGACTCCTTCCTGGCTCCGCAGCGCGACGGATCGGCGATCATGGAATTTACCGGCAAACAGCTGATCAAGGGCGAACCGGACGCTTCTTCGTTCCCCTCCGGCGGCCTGCGCGCCACCTTCGAAGCGCGCGGCTACACGGCCTGGGACTGCACGTCCCCTGCGTTCCTGAAGGAAGACGATGCCGGGAACGTGACGCTCTGCATCCCCACCGCTTTCGCATCCTACACGGGCGAAGCGCTCGATAAGAAAACTCCTCTGCTGCGATCCATGGAAGCGGTGTCGCGCCAGGCCCTGAGGGTCCTTCGCGCGCTCGGCAACGCCAAGTCCAAACGGGTGACATCGACCGTGGGCCCTGAGCAGGAATACTTCCTGATCGACAAGGAATTTTTCGACCAGAGACTGGATCTGATCTGCACCGGCCGAACCCTTTTCGGAGCCGCTTCTCCGAAAGGCCAGGAGCTGGAAGACCAGTACTTCGGCGCGATCAAAGACCGCATCTCCAAGTTCATGCGGGACTTGGACATCGAGCTCTGGAAAATGGGCATCCCGTCCAAGACCAAACACAACGAAGTCGCTCCGGCGCAGTATGAAATGGCCCCCGTCTTTTCGACCACCAACATCGCCGCTGATCAAAATCAGCTGGTCATGGAAACGATGGAAAAAGTGGCGCTGCGCCATGGCCTCGTGTGTCTCCTGAACGAAAAGCCTTTCGCCGGAGTGAACGGCTCAGGCAAGCACAACAACTGGTCTTTGGCCACCGATGACGGCCTGAATCTCCTCGAACCGGGCCATACGCCGCACCAGAATGAACAGTTCCTCGTCTTTTTGTCCGCGCTGATTTCGGCCGTCGACAAGCATGCGACAAAACTGCGCGCGGCGGCCTCCAACCCGGGCAATGACCTGCGCCTGGGCGCCAACGAAGCGCCCCCGGCCATTGTCTCCATCTTCCTGGGAGATGAGCTCTCCGAGATCATGGAAAGCATCGCCGCCGGCAAGCCGGTCCCGGGAAAGGGCCAGAGAAGCCTGACGATCGGGGTGGACACCCTGCCGCCGCTCCCCCTGGACAACACCGACCGAAACCGCACCTCGCCCTTCGCCTTCACCGGCAACAAGTTTGAGTTCAGGATGGTCGGCTCTTCCGCCTCCATCTCCGGGCCGAACGTCGTCCTGAACACGATTGCCGCCGAAGCGCTGGATGAAATCGCCACGCGCCTGGAAAAAGCGAAAGACAAAAATAAGGAAGTGATCGCCATCATCAAGGACGCGATGAAGCAGCATGGCCGCGTGATCTTCAACGGCAACAATTATGCCGAAGAGTGGATCGCCGAAGCCGCCAAACGGGGCCTGCCGAACATCAAGTCCTGGATCGATTCGCTCAAGGAAATGGACACGGCGGAAGCCAGGAAACTCTTCGCCGCCTATAAGGTCCTTTCCAAGCGGGAAACAGAGTCCCGCTACGAGATCTACGTCGAGCATTATGTGAAGCACATCAACATTGAGGCCCGGACAGCGATCACCATGGCCAAGACCCTTTACATCCCGGCGGTGGTCAGCTACACCAAAGAGCTGGCCGAAACGATCAACGCGCTTAAAGCCGCAGGCGCGCCGGCCGAAGTTCCGACGGAACATCTCCTGAAGATCTCGGGAGTCCTCAAATCCGCCGTGGAAAAACTCGGACACCTCGAAGCGGAAACCGAGAAGGCGCACCAGATCGTCCGGCTCGTGAAACGCGCCGAAGCGTTCCGCGACAAGGTCTTTGCGGCGCAGGCGGAACTCCGGGCGGACATCGATACCCTGGAGACACTGGTGCCGGACGACTTCTGGCCGGTACCGACCTACGCGGAGATGCTCTTCAGCTTCTAAGCGCAGGCTCGATTAAAAAGAAAGGCCGTTCCGGGAACTCCGGGGCGGCCTTTTTGTTTCTCTTGATATGAAAAGTGTTATTTATCTGGGATTGATAATCCTCCTAGGAGCGCCCGCCATGGCTGAAACCAGGACAAAAACTGAAATAGCGACCTTCGCCGGAGGCTGCTTCTGGTGCATGCAGCCGACGTTTAATGAGTTTCATGGAGTGATCTCCACGAAGGTGGGCTACACCGGCGGCCATACGGTGAATCCGACCTATGAAGACGTCTGTACGGGAACTACGGGCCATGCCGAAGGGGTTGAAATCATTTACGACCCGGCCAAAGTGACCTATGCCGAGCTGGTGGAGGAATTCTGGCACAACATCGACCCCACATCATTGAATCAACAGTTCGCCGACCACGGGACGCAGTATCGCTCCGCGATCTTCTATCACAATGAAGAGCAGAAGCGCACCGCCGAAGCGTCGAAAGGGAAATTGGCCCAGTCCGGAAAATTTAGAAAGCCGATCGTGACGGAGATTACGGCCGCCTCGACCTTTTATCCCGCCGAGGACTACCACCAGGACTACTACAAGAAGAACGCGATGCACTACAAAGCCTACAAGATCGGCTCCGGCCGCCAATCCTACATCGAACAAACCTGGGGCAAACACTAACCGCGCCCCCAATCGTCATTCTCGCGCTCCCTCTTAAATCGTCATTCCCCGCGGCCATTGGCGGGGAACCCATGCATGTCAACGGCCGGCAGAAGGGAGTCGGCTCCTTCCGCGGACCTGGGATTCTTGCCGGCCTCTCGGCTGGGACCTTCCCTCCATCTCCCATCTTCGATGGGAGCCTGCCCCAGCCTCGCCGCCCTGTCGAATCCCAGGCACCGCTCCAGGACCCAACCCCCTTCTGCTAGTCGCTGATGTGGCTGAGCAGTCAAAAGCAGCAGACTGTAAATCTGAATTTGTACCGTCGAACGACCCCGCCGATCCTCCCTTTCAGACGATCACCAAATGTCAGCAAGACTCACCCCCCACCGCTAAAAGCCCTTCCCCTGCTAACATTTTGCTAACGCGATTTGGCCTTACCCCCTCTTCGGAGGCATATCGAGTTGCTCTCGTTCAGCCACTCCCGCAAAAAGCCTGCCTACTCATTCATGTTCCAAAAGATTTTGCCGTGCCGGACAGACCCTTTCGATAGGTATAAGGAGGACTTGTGGAGAGGTATCACTGGCTGAAAAACAAGACCCCAGAGCATATCGAAAAATTCCGAGCCTCGATGACCGACAACTGGCACGCCTTCAAGCACGGGCGGTATAGCCAAAAGAAGCACACTGTGACCTGCGCCATGTGCCAACTGGCCTACTATTGTCCCTATTACCGTAAGGGGTCCTTTTGCATCATCATTAGGAACTGGATAGACCGGCAATGGATGCAGCTCTGTGCCGGCGGACTGCCAAAGAAAATGGAGCCGCCGCCCCCCGTGTTTTAGGAGAGGTTAATGGCTAGACCCATGCCCGAAAGACCCAAAAAGGGTGTCAGTCAGGCTCTTAACATTGGGCCCGTACGTAATATGGCTTTAACAATCAGAAGCTACACTTATTTCGGTACGAATCATTGGTTCCAAATGCCTAAATTATTGACGCGCATCATTGGCCTAATGCTGGTTCCGTGCCTTCTTGCGGACCCTTGCCTTGCTGTGACGATCCCACCTGAATTAAACCCTCCCCTGCCCTATCAGTCGGGCCAAATTTCAAAATACTTTTCCGAAGAAGCATTGAACGGAATGTCAACCATGGTTATCAACTATTTGGGCAACCGCAAGGACGATGCCAGAATCAAACACGTGATCGTGCCCGCTTCCCCAGCTCACGTCGAAACGCTCGGTGTTTGGGATCAAAGTATTGCCTCTATTGCGATCCTGTTGGCGCCTGCTATAGTGGGTGCTAAAGGCGGACATCCTCTGTTACAGATCATCGGATGGGGGATATTCGGCATCGTCGCAGCAACAATAATCTGGCGAATAATTACACGGTATATAGGTCAGAGTAGAAAGGTAGAACGCAATGAGGATTCCTTGCCGTCTCACACTGCGTCTCGAAGAACGCTGGACGCCAGAATCCCAGGGGTGGCTGGGGAAATTCGGAACTGGCCATTAGCTCAGAATTTCGGAAGCCAACATATTACTATTCAGCCTTCCGAGCCAAGAACAATAGCACCAACCCCAAGAGATATTCCAATAGTTACTCCTGCATCGGTCGAAGAGCGTGTATCAAAGACCGTCAAAGAAGGAGGTAAGCCAGCGACGACCATCGGCACTCGCAAAATGGGGTCTGCTGCTCGTGCCTTACAGAATGTTCCTATGGTTATACAAGGAAGGTTTGCTGAGGCGGATAACTTCCTCAAAGAATCCAAGGTTTTGGACAACATCTTTTCCGGCACGAATCGCATTCTCTTCTCTCTTCGACGCCAACCTGATGATAGGGAACAGCTGTTAGCCGCTGCGCGTGAATCTCGACTGTTTGTCGATAAATGGCAGCATATATACGACGCCGGAAGGATGCACGAGATCAATGAAAAACTGACTCGAATAGATAAGCTTTTGGAGAACTTAATAGAGCTAGATCGTGAAAAGAACCGCGCGGTCCATGATGAACTTTCAACTTTGTTCGTCACTCTGGAAACGGCGATTCTCAAGAACTTGGTTATTGTTGATATTTCCGCCGATACGTTAGAAGAAATGGGATTTGTTGAGATGGCCGAGGGAAGTGGGTATTACCTTTCTGCGAAAGAGTGTTTCTTGCTTATCACAACCAAGTCTGGAAATGAGAGAACTGCGGTGAAATTGCTGCCGCAGTCTCCGGGGTCCGGGTTGGGTAGCGATTTTAAAGAGGCGCAACAAATAGGGCCTATCCATGTCGCCGATTGGCTCCGAGATAATGGACTCAAAGAAATATTTCCCGGCTCCGGCGTATTCGTTGGTGAACACACCCGATGGTCAGTGAAGCAAGAGTGGATTGCCATTGCCGATGAGCCGAATAATCGTCTGCTCTTTACAAGTGCTTTATCGGGAGGTTACCGGTGGGACTTCAAGGGCAAATCTTCCAAGGTAATTGGCTTCAAATATTTTATAGATTCCATTGGCTTGATTGGGGGCGCAGTTCGGGTCGAAGACAATGAGGCACGTTTTGAGCTAGATCACTACCCGCGAGTAATTGCCGGGACATGGACGCCTAAAGACAATAAGGAGATCGCCCTAGAACCATCTCCCGCTCAACAGTACACGCAACTGCGTGACGCTCAGGGGTTTCAAGTCGGGGGCATCAACGATGACCAAACCATCCGCAACCTGACGCACATTAACGGCATTCCAATCTCTGCTCTAGAAAACGCTGCAAGACCAGGACATTCTTCTGACGCTGGTTTTCTCAATGCGACGGAGCGTCTTGTGGATGTTTTAGCCGCTGACAATGCTCTTGTAAGAGCGAGGGGATTAACGCACCAACAGGTGGCCGAACCTCTTTTCTATATGATGTCGATGTTGGATCGTCTTCGTGCCGATTCGATAAATGAACTTTTCTATAGAGGTCGGCGCTATGCCGTCGCTCTGACTCGATGGCGGGGCGTGCAAGCTACTATATTCAATGACGGCACAGGAGCGAGTCGAGACTTTTCTGTCACCGACCTTGATACACAACAGTCCATTCATTTCTCAGAACTCGTCCCCTATTACATTGCACGATATGGTTTCTATGAGGGGCATACGCGCTACAGGCTCGATCCGAACGCAATTCTCTCGATGTTCTTCATCACATACGATGAGAGTGCACCAGTAGCGCCCTCTTCGCGGATCACCATAGCGCCACTAGCTTTAGCGCGTGATTGGCTTGCGGGATTCTTGATCCGAAACAACCTGCCCATTCTTGCACGATTGACACGAATCATCTTCGGTTGGATAGCGGCAGTCGTGGAAATTGTTCCAAGCCTGATCCCCGCTCTGTTCCCATGGCTGCACCGCGAAGAAGACCGACCTTTTGCGAAATTCTGGCAACCAGCTTTATTGTTAGCAACGGTCATGGGCGGTGTTTTTGGATTCTTGTTCACTGCTACGCTCCCCCTTGCCGATCAAGCGCGGGTTGTTGCAGCATCCGCCGCACTTGCCAACTTCTTCCTGCACGGCATTATTAACACACACCGAGAACTTGCCGAAGAACACGAGTTCGCTACGGCTGCTTAAAATCCCTGTCCATCACTGCGCCACTCTGCGATGTAATTTTTGAATTCCTTCGACATTCACCCGCCAGAACCGCATACAAAAATTCTTAAATCTTTGTACGGATTGATATCATTCAGACCACTCATTCATTTAAGGTTCCAAATCGGAACCATAGATCTTTACGATGGATCCCGGCTTACACACTGCCGGGATGACGGTAAATAGTCTCCGTCAGAAGGGGGCAAGGTTGGACGCGCCCACGAGGTGGCGGGAGGGATGGATCCGGGTTCCGCGCCTTAGGCGGCACGGGCTCTCGCCGAACGGGGGCAAACTCCCATCGCAGATGGGAGATGGAGGGCTGGGTCCCCGTTCAAGAGAGCGGCAATATCTTTGCGCGGAAGAGGATCCATTCCTCTCGCCACCGAAAGTTATTTGTGGTATTTTTCGTGGCCGAGGATGGTGAAGGCGCGGTAGAGCTGCTCAAGAAAGATGACGCGGGCGAGTTCGTGCGGGAAAGTCATGGGCGACAGAGACAGCTGCAGACGGCTCTTTTTCAGGACCGCGGCCGAAAGCCCGTTCGGGCCGCCGATGACAAACGCCAGTCTCTGATATGTTTCGGAAAGTTTTCGCAGCGTCCCCGCCCACTCCGGGCTGTCCAAAAGCTTTCCTGAAGGGACCAAGGCGACCATCGCTCGAGCGTCGGCCGCGGCCACAAGGATATCTTTCCCTTCCTGATCGATCGCGGCGGCCTCCGCAAGTCCCTGGCCTACGCGGTCTTTCACTTCAATGACATTCAAGGAGGCATAACGGCGAACCCGCTCGACATACTCTTTCTGGGCGGCAACCCACCAGGCCGTCTTAAGTCTGCCGACGGCGATCAGGCTGATATTCACTGCTCGAGCTGTTTGTATTTGGAGACTTTCTGGTTGTACTGGTCGGCCATCTGGACAAATTTTTCGCGCTCGGCGCGCTGCTCCGCCGCCTTTTTGTTGAATTCCTCAACGGCCGCTTTCCCGTCTTTCACCTGGCCGTATTGAATACGGGCGCGCAGCTCCTCCAGGTTTTTGGTCATGCCCTCGAGCTTGCGGCGCTCATCTTTCACGGCCTGTTCATCCGTGGCCAGCTCTTTATCCATGGTCAGGAGGATGGCCTCCCGGTCTTTCTGGCGTTTCTTGTCCTGAACAGCCCAGAACGCAAAAATGATCATGCCGATAACGACCGCCACCACGACCACCGGTCCCCAAGAAAATTCCTTTTCGGGTGCCTCATCCATGATATTTATGTTACAAATTCTGAAGCCAATGGCCATCCCCCTTCTTCATGAAGACGCGCATCTTCTGGCCGTGTCCAAACCCTCCGGCCAAGTTGTCATCCCGGGCAGGGGCGACTTGCCCGGAGAACCCCTGCTCCAGGAATTAGAGAAGATCCACGGTGAAAAACTCTATGTCGTTCACCGGCTGGACCGCGGGGCCAGCGGTATCCTTCTCTTCGCCCGTACCGCCAAAGCGCATCGCTTTCTCTCCATGCAGTTTGAACGCCACGAGGTCCGGAAAACGTATGTCGTTCTCGCCCAGGGCCACCTGCCATCCGATGGCCAGATCGATCAGCCCTTGCGCGCGTTCGGGTCAGGGCGGATGGGAGTTCACCCTCAAGGAAAACCGTCCTCAACAACCTACCGCCTCCGCGAACAGATGAAGGGAACAACGCTCCTGGAAGTCGCGCCGCTGACGGGGCGCCGCCATCAGATCCGAGTCCACCTTTTTTCAATCGGGCATCCGGTCATGGGAGATCCTTTATACGGAAAAGACCGGCCGGTCGGGGGCGTGCCCCGGCTCATGCTTCATGCCTTGGCGCTGAAGTTCCGGCACCCCAGCGGGGAATTTCTGTCCCTTCAGGCGGATCTTCCGCAGGACTTCGAAGACGTTTTGAAGACGTTCCGGAACTGAATGATATACTGAGCCGTGGCTCGTCAGAAAAACCCCTTCATCCTCCGGGCGGAATATTATCCATTGAGGCTGTTCGTCGCGCTCCTGCAGGTGCTGCCTTTCGCCTGGAGTTACCTCTTATCCCATTTCCTGATCCGAGTGATTCTCGCCGTCATGCCGAAACGGCGTAAACTCATTAAAGATCAGGTGCGGCTTTCATTCCCGAACCTTCCGGTCCCCGACCAGACCGCCATCGCGCGCGGATCCGAGGCGAACATGGCGAAGGGCCTGACGATTTTTGCCAGGATTCCATCGATGTCGTGGGAGACGATGAAGGCGATGGTCGAGATTGAAGGTTTTGAGCATATAGAGGAAGCTTTCAAACAGAAAAAAGGAATGATTACCTTCACCGCCCATTACGGCTGCTGGGAATTGATGGCTATTTATGTCACACACCTGTATCCGGAGATCGCGATGGTGGTTAGGCCTCTCGATAATCCGCTTCTCGACCGGCTGGTGGCCAAGGTCCGTGGGTCCGGAGGCGGCGGCGTGATCGACAGCCGGAAAGTCCTCAAAGACGGCATCCGGCTCCTGCGCCGCAACGGAATTCTTGGAGTGATGGTTGATCAGAACTTTTACAAAGGAGGCGTCTTTGTGAACTTTTTCGGCCGGCCGGCGGCGACCAGCACGCTGATTCCCATTCTCGCCCGGCGGACTGGATGCGCGGTCCTCCCCATGCACAACGTCTGGCACGGAGAAAAGATTCGGATTACTTGCGAGCCGCCGGTGACGCTCAGCTCCAACCCGGATCAGGCCGCGGCCATCCAAGAGGATACGCAAAGGCTGACGGGTTATGTGGAGCGCTGGGTCCGCGAAGACCCCGCCCAATGGCTCTGGCTGCACAACCGCTGGAAAAGGCAGCCCCTTCCTGACGAGCCCGTCTTCCGCTAGGCCGTCATCAATGTCAGAAGCCACCGCGTTTCCCGTTCCAGATCCTGCAGCGATTCATACCCCATGGTCTGGACAGGTTTGTTGTCCAGGAGCACGCGCGCGCCGTGGTTGCGCCAGACCGCAGGAACGGCCTGCACAAGATCCCCCAGCAGAAGCTTGAAGTTGCCCATGAGGAAGTAAAGCTTGCGCTCCTTCAAGAAAGAATAATCGAAGCGCTGGGCATCAATACGCCTTCGACGCAAAGGATCCTGATAAATCAGGTCCAGATAGAAAATGAGATCGGAGTGATGCTGGGTTTTCTCAACGGTCCTCTCCTTGCCTCCAATCTTAATCGGAAGGCCCGTCGTGAGAAGGATCCCGGCACTCAGAATTTTCTGGCCCGCACTCGGCCCTTCTTGAATGGTTTTGGTGGTTGTTGAGGTCACGGTGATTCCCGCCGCGGCCATAAGAACGGGCTGTTCGGGGATGGACGTTTCCCACCGCGTGATGGCCTGCGCGTCCGGAAGGGCCGCCAGAGAGGGCACGACTTTGCTTTCCAGCCCGGATTGGCGCAACCCCTCGACCAATCGCTGCGCTTCCTCAGAACCAACATGTTCCGCGATAATTCCCCATCCTTTTCGGGCCGGCACGATCTGGTCCTGCACCGGTGTTTTGCGGAAGGCGGCCAGCGCCTTGGCCAGGATCATCGGTTCCCTCTGGTCCGGGCGGGTCAGGATGACGGAAACGGTCGATGTTTCGCTCACCCCGTCATTTTAGATCATTAAAAAGTAAAATCCGGAGGATGCCCGAAGCGCCTTTGAACCTGCAGACCCTTGCGCGCCAGACGCTTCTGCGCTATGGATTTTTCGTCGAGCCGCCGCCGGCCGCTCAAGCGGAAACCGTCGCGATCACCGAGCCGGATTTCCGCCAACCGGCCGTCAAAGACCTTACCGGATGGCTGTGGTCTTCGATCGACAATGATGATTCCCGCGACCTGGATCAGATCGAATACCTCGAAACCGCGGGAAATGAATCACGGCTATACATCGCGATCGCGGATGTCTCGGCTCTGGTCCGCCAAGGCTCGGCGCTCGATCAGGCCGCGGAGCACAACACCACCTCTCTCTACACAGGCGTGCGGACGTTTCCTCTCTTTCCGGAGAAGCTATCCTGCGATCTGACGTCGCTGCTGGAAGGTCAAAGGCGCCTGGCGGTCGTGACGGAAATGCGCATCACCTCGGACGGCCGGCTTCTCGATTCTTCGGTCTATCGAGCCATCGTCCAGAACCACGCCCAGCTGACGTACAACGCCACCGCGGCCTGGCTTGCTCAGGAGGCTCCTGACTCATCCCCCGTCACCCCGCGCATGCTGGAAAAAATCCGCGCGTCTTCCGATCTTCAAGGCCAGCTGCGCGGACAGGAGGCGCTCGCGCAGGCGCTCCGCCAACGACGGCTGGAGGCCGGAGCGCTGACTTTCGAAACCGTCGAACTCCGGCCGACGCCTCTGCCGGATGGCCGATGGGAACTGAAAGCCGGCGCTCCGAACGCCGCGACTCATCTCATTGAAGATTTTATGATCGCGGCCAATCAGGCTTCCGTGGCTTTTCTTCAGTCCAGAAAGTTCCCCACTTTGCGCCGCATCGTACGAACCCCGAAGAACTGGCCAAGAATCATGGAGCTGGCGACTCAGAAGGGTACGTCTCTTCCGGAAATACCGGAGGCCAGGCCGCTCGAAGATTTTCTCGCCATTCAGCGGCAAAAGGACCCGGACCATTTCCCCGATCTCTCGCTATCCGTCATCAAACTGCTCGGGCGCGGCGAATATGTCGTGGCGGCTCCCGGCGCCGCCGCTTCCGGGCATTTTGCCCTCGCCGTGGAAGGATACTCGCACTCCACCGCCCCCAACCGCCGCTATCCGGATGTCATCACCCAGCGCCTGCTGAAGGCCGCGCTGGCGAGCGAAGCACCGCCTTATTCATTGGACGAACTCTCCCTCCTCGCCCAGCATTGCACTCAGAAGGAAGATGACGCCAACAAGGCGGAACGAACCATTCACAAATGCCTGGCGGCCGCCGCCATGTCGCACCAGATCGGGCAAACGTTTGAAGGCTTTATCACCGGGTCCTCGGATAAAGGCGTGTGGGTACGGGTGGTCAAGCCGCCGGTGGAAGGCAAAATCGAAGGAGCCGGCGCGGGTCTGAAGGTGGGCGACCACGTGGTCGTGAAACTAATCGCCACCGATCCGCAGCGCGGCTATATCGACTTCAACATTATCGGGGGACGCGGTTGAGGTGCTGATTGAGAAGTGCCAGGATTTCCGGGAGATCTTTGGAACCCTTCTGAATGACCAATTCGGCTCGAGTCAGCAGTCGGGCCCGCTCGTTCGGCGATAGGTTCTTGGCTGTCATGATGAAAACCCGGACGCCTGCGAGAGCGGGATCCGCCGCCATGGACGCCAAGACATCAAATCCGTTCAAATCCGGCATCGCCAGATCCAGGAGAAGGACATCCGGTTTCTGGTTGTTCATCCGCGACAGGGCCTCCCGGCCTCCACCGGCGGTGCTGACGGCATAGCCCTCGCGCGTGAGCAGATTCTGAAAAAGCCGCGTGATGCCGGGATCATCATCCACGACCAGAAGCACCCGCGGGCCCTGCTGCGCATGCACCACCGGTGTGTCGGACTGCAGAGCACCGCTCAGGGACTCGGGCCTGCGCCCCGGAAGAAGCACCGTAAAGGTGGATCCCATCCCCGGCTGACTTTCCACGGCAATGCTCCCGCCCATGAGCTCCACAAAACGATTGGAGACCGCCAGCCCCAGTCCCGTCCCTCCATATTGTCTTGTGTTGGACTGGTCAATCTGCCGGAATTCCTGAAAAATGAGCGGGATATGCGCCTGCTCAATTCCAATACCGCTGTCTTCCACCAGGATCCGCACATGCTGGTCGTCGACGGTTTCCACCCGCACGGCCACATGGCCGGCCGGCGTGAATTTAATGGCGTTATCCACCAGATGAACGAGGATTTGCTTTACTTTGGTCCGATCCGTTTCCAGCATCAGACCCTCGGGGGCCTGCAGAGTCAGTAACAACTTTTTGGCTTCGGCGACCGGCCGGAGCGCTTCCACCACTTCTCGCGCGACGGTCGAGACGCAACAAAGCTCAAGGACCAGCGGCTCACGCTTGGCGGAGATGTTGGCCAGATCGATGATGTTGTTGATGATCTGCAGGAGACCCTTGGCCTTGGTTTCGATGGTGGCCAGGCCTTTTTTCAGCTCCTCCGGCGTGTAGCCTGGCTCGCGCAAGAGAGCAGAATACCCCACAATAACTGTGATCGGTGTTCTCAACTCGTGACTGATGGTGGCCATAAATTCGTCTTTCAGCCGGTGCAGTTCCTCCAAATGATCCACGCGCGCACGCAGATGTTTCCATTCCAGAGCCCTCTCCAATACGGAGCAGAGCTGAGGAATCCCATAGGGCTTGACGATATACTCGAAAGCTCCTCTCTTGGCTGAATCCTTGGCGGCCTCCAACGATTCAGCCTCTGTGGCCATGACGACAGCCGCTTCAGGGGTCAGTTTCTTGATCCGTTCAAGAATCTCGAGCCCCTTGAATCCGGGCACTGGCATGTCGCACACAACCAGATCAAACGGATTCTGGCGAATCTTGACGAGACCCTCTTCGTCATCGGCCGCGCAGTCGACCACAAATCCTCGCTCGGAAAGGCTCTTCAGCAGCATGTTGCGCCGTTCGGGCTCTCGATCAATCACGAGCACCCGGGGAGCGGGGTGAGGAGTTTGGATGGCAAGCTGATTCGGTTGATATTGGCTCATGGCGTGATAGTGATGAATACCATTATGTGATTTCTACGGGATTTTTAATAGAAATCAGCCCTCCGGATCCCAGGCCGCATGGAATGTCGTCACAGAAGGAGGCCGCGCCCTGCTGACCCGGAAGTTCTAATGAAGTACCATGTAGTCATGGCTCTCTTGAAGGAGGAACCAGTGAATTCCATCCGCACCACCTGTATCCTGTCTTTAATGGCGGCGCTCCCGCTTTTCTTATTCTCCCCGTCCGCCCGCGCGGCAGATCCGCAGCAGGAACGCGCCGCGGCGGCGCTCGAGCAGGACATCAAAACCGACCCGAACAACGCCGAACTCTGGCTCCACCTCGGGTTTGCCTATAAAAAGATGGGGAAGATCGACCAGGCACGGCAAGCCTTTGAGAAAGTCACCGCGCTCAACCCTCATGAGTCGGACTCGTTCTACATGCTCGGTCTGATTTATGAAAGCCAGCACAACTCGACGGCGGCGCAGAAAGCCTGGAAAGAGTATCTCGCCGCGGAGACTGACGCCAACAAGCGCGCCATCGCGGAGAAACACATCCATCATTTGAGCCAATGAGAAAAAGCGCGATCTTTATCGCGGTATTATTTCTGGGCGGCTGTATTACGCCCCAGATCGCCATCAATTCGCACGCGGATTTCAGCCGAATCCACCGGGTGGCCGTCGCGACTTTTGGAGGCCCGGGGGGTGATGTGGCGGCGGACGTCTTCACGCAGGATCTGTTGCAGCATGGCGCGGATGTCGTCGAACGTCAACGGCTCGACGCCCTGCTTCAGGAACAGAATCTCGCCAGTGACAATATTCTTGATCCTTCAACGGTAACAAAGATCGGAAAGATCCTGGGAGTCGATGCTATTTTTGTGGGAACCGTCGCTTCCAACGTCCCCAGCCAGAGCTATCTGGTCACGACCAGCCGGCACGGCATCAACATGAATGGCGTAACGCCGGTGAGCGGAACCGATCTGATGCCGGAAGGCCCGGCGATCGGCGTGCCGGACTCCCAGGTCCTCACGTCGGCCGCCCAGGCTTCTTTGATTTCCCGCATGGTCGATGTGGAGACCGGATCGATCCTTTGGTCCGGCCGCATGAGCTACGAAGGCATCGACGCCGAATCGACGATGGCGGGGATCACGTCGTCCTTCGCCAAGTCTCTTGTCCCTCTCTGGCCCGCCCTTCACTCCTGATCGTCGCCCCCGTGTCAACTCATATGAAAATGTTACCGAAGGGCCCTTGCAAGTCGTACCGATCTCAGTTACACTCGGACCTGTGAAGAAGAAAAAGATAAACCGCGCCCGAAAACCCGTGAAGCGCCTGTCGAAAGCGGCCAGGAAAAAAGCACCCCCGGCTAAAAAGTCCGTGGCGGAAAACGTCATTCCTCCGGCGGTGACAGAACCACTTACAACCGCCGATAAGATGGCGACCAAGCAGCGGGACATCTCGGTCTCGGAATTCTTTCTGAAAAATCGCCATCTCCTCGGTTTCGACAACCCGAAGAAAGCGCTCCTGACCACGATCAAGGAAGCCGTCGATAACAGCCTGGATGCCTGCGAGGAAGCCAAGATCCTTCCGGACATTCTGGTCGAAGTAAAGCCTCTGGAGCAGGAAGACCGTTTTGTCGTGATTGTCGCGGACAACGGACCGGGCGTGGTCCGCGAACAGATCCCGAGTATTTTCGGTAAATTGCTCTATGGCTCCAAATTCCATTCGATGAAACAGGCCCGCGGCCAGCAGGGCATCGGCATTTCCGCCGCCGGCATGTACGGGCAGCTGACGACCGGCGTCTCGACCAAAATTACCTCGCGGATCTCCGCGAAAAGGCCCGCCCATTATTTTGAAATCCAGATCGATACGGCCAAGAACAAGCCGACCATCCTGAAGGACGAAATTGTGCAGTGGCAACGGCCGCATGGCACCAAAGTCCAGATTGAGCTGGAAGCGAAATATCAGAAGGGACCGCGTTCCGTTGAAGACTACATCCGGCAAACGGCGCTCGCCAACCCGCACGCGACGATCAGCTTTAAGGGCCCCGATGGAACGAAGGAAACATACAAGGCGGCCACCCGCAAGTTGCCGGTGTCGCCCAAAGAAATCAAGCCGCATCCGCATGGGGTCGAACTCGGCATCCTGATGAAGATGCTCAAATCAACGACTTCCCGCAAAGTGAGCGCCTTTTTGTCGCGCGACTTTGCCAGGATCTCCACCCGGACGGCGAACAATATCTGTAAGCAGGCGGGCATCGATCCGAAGGCCAAGCCGACGGCGATTGCGCACAATGAGGCGGACAAGCTCTATCGCTCGATGAATGCGACCAAGATCATGAACCCGCCGACCAACTGCCTGTCCCCCATCGGCGAACCGGCGCTCCTGGCCGCCTTGAAGGCCAACGTGGACGCCGATTTCTACACGGCGATCACACGCCCGCCGTCCGTCTATCGCGGCAATCCTTTTCAAATTGAAATTGCGGTGGCTTATGGTGGCAAAATGCCGACGGAAGAACTGGCCCAGCTCATGCGTTTTGCCAACCGCGTGCCGCTCATGTACCAGCAGAGCGCCTGCGCGACCACCAAGAGCGTCCTGCAGACCGCCTGGAAGAATTACGGGGTCAGCCAATCCAAAGGCGCGCTCCCGACCGGGCCGCTCATGGTCGCCATTCACATGGCCAGCGTCTGGGTCCCTTTTACATCCGAGTCGAAAGAGGCCGTCGCTTCCTATCCCGAGATCATCCGCGAAATCAAGTTGGCCCTGCAGGAAACGGGACGCCGGCTGGACGCCTATATCCGCCGCGGCGCACGGGAAGATGAAGCCCGCCGGAAGAAGGATTACATCAAGTCCTATCTGCCTCACATCGGCATCGGGTTACGAGAGATCCTCGGCTTCAAACAGAAGGACGAGCGCAAAGTGCTTGACCTCCTGACGGGCATTCTCGAAAAGGAAAGAGCTTAAGCTTTTGACGTCACCCCGGTGAAAACCGGGGCCCAGTTCAGAAATGTTCTGGGTACCGGCTTTCGCCGGTATGACGGCGCGGGGAAACGGAGAAAACTATGGATAAATCGACTGAGAAGATGATCGTGGAGGCCGCCGAAAAGCTTTACAAGGAAATCCTCCGGCGCGAGGTGCCGATGCTGGATTTCCCCATGCGGTCGCTCGAGAACGTCACCTATGACAAGAAGAAAGGCTTCTTCGAGATCGGGGACCGGGTCGTCGAGCGTACGCTTTCCTATAACACGATCAAGACGTTCGCCCAGACCATCCGCATGATGGCGCTTTCGCACGAGATCGTGAAGAAAAACGATATGGCCACCAAGCGGGAAGCGTACTACGTCTCCAAGAACTGGGGCGACGCGCGCTTCACCGAGCAGCCTGAATCCGACACGATCATGGACGATATCGAGGCGCACTTCCGCTTGAACCGTGAGAAGCTGGGTTTCATCCCGGAAGAAAAGGGCGGCGACATTGTGGGGAAACTCGTGGTCATCGATCACGACCCGAACACCGGCAAAGAAATACGCATCGACTGCACCGGCTTCGGAACCGGCGCTTATTCCATTCCGACGGATTGCGAAGGATTGAGATTCGAGACAAAGGCGAAGTTCATCCTGGCAATTGAAACCGCCGGCATGTTCCAGCGCCTCGTGAAGCACAATTTCTATACCACGGCCGATTGCATCCTGATTTCGATGGGCGGCGTTCCGACGCGGGCCTGCCGGCGATTTATCCGGCGACTCGCGGACGCCTACAAACTGCCGGTCTACGCGTTCGTGGACGGCGATCCCTATGGAATGACCAATATCTATCGAACGCTGAAGGTCGGCTCAGGCAACAACGCGCATCTGAACAAATTCTTCTGCGTGCCGCAGGCGAGCTATCTCGGGGTCACGCCCCAGGACATTATCGACTACAAGCTGAAGGACGCGACGCATCCCCTGGAAGAGGTGGATATCAAGCGCGCGAAAGACGCGTTAAAGAACGATCCTTTTATCCGCAGCCACAAACCCTGGCGCGACGCGATCGAGCAGATGTTGAAGATGGGAGTGCGCGTCGAACAGCAGGCTTTCGCCAAGCACGGCCTCAACCACGTCATCGAGAAGTACCTGCCGCAGAAATTGAAACATCCCGCCAAATTCCTGCCTTAAACACCGAGAAGGTGACCGATGCCGAAGGTCACGCCGGCCGCGATGAGTCCGAATAAGAGTTGCCTTAAACCCGAGATCCAAAGCGGACGGCCAGTGACGAGAGTAATGGCCGCGCCGATCCCAAAAAGTCCGGCGGCGCTCATCACAGCCGTCCAGATTACGGCCTGAGCTCCTGAGAAAAAAAGGAAGGGAAGCACGGGGACAAAAGCCCCGAGCGCAAAAAGAAAAAAGGAAGCCACCGCAGCTTCCCATGCGGACCCGCCCATTTCCTTCGGGTCGATTCCCAGCTCTTCCCGGGCCAGCGTGTCGAGAGCCTTATCCTTGTCGTTGATCAGCCGGGAGGCCAGGGACTTGGATTCGCTTTCGGAGAGCCCCTTGGCCTGATAGATGAGGGCCAGTTCTTCCTCTTCCTGGGCGGGCGCGCTCGCCAACTCATCAGCCTCTATGGCGAGCTGGTTTTCGTTCAGCTCCCGGGAACTCTGGACGGAGATCCACTCGCCGATCGCCATAGAGAAGGCGCCGGCGATGAGGCCCGCCAGCCCCGTGACGAGCGTGGCATGGTGGCTGACTTCGGCCCCGACCACTCCCATCATGAGGCTGAAATTGGATAAAAGGCCGTCATTGGCGCCGAGAACCGCCGCGCGAAGGGCGTTCCCTCCGACGGCACGGTGGCGTCCCTCAAAACGGGCGAACGCGCCTCCCTCCATGGGGGCGCTGCGAACCATCGTCCAGAGCAGCCGGGCGTGAGAACGTTCGTCGGCGGGAAGTCCCGTGTGCGCGGATTCCGGCTGGTCATCATACATGGCGCGGTCGGCGGTTTCGGCGGAGGCCATGGTCGGCAGGATCCATTGCGGTCCGGCGCGCTTGGCCAGCCAGGCCTTCAAGCGGGCCCGCGGTGTGGGCTTCCAGGCGGGGACCTTCTCGCCGGCTTTCTCGAGCTGACTCACCCAGAGTTTCGCGTGCTTTTCTTCGACAGCGGCCAGCCGCCGGTAGATCTCCGCCAACGGGGCCGAGGATTCCGCCTCGGCGAGGGCGAGGTAAACCACCCGGGCGTCAATTTCCCCCTGCAGGTTCGCCCGATACCGCTTCAGGTCTTCCACTGTCGCCACGGAAGCATTCTACCATGGGATGATATAATGCAAATGGTTGCCCAAGATGGGTCTTACAATCCCCCCTCGCGGTGCCGCCGATATCCACAAACGAAACCAAGGAGAATTCCATGAGTGACAGCATCAGCGTTGGACAGCAGGTCCCTGATTTTGAAATGGACGTTTTCGACCCGGTGCGGGGCGATTTCGCGAAAATCGCTCTTTTGAACCTGAAGCAGCAGAAGAAGTGGACCGTTCTGATCTTCTATCCGGCGGACTACACCTTCGTCTGCCCGACCGAGCTGGCGGACGTCGCCACCGTCCAGGACGATCTCGCCAAGGCTGGCGCGACCGTGATTTCGGTCTCAACCGACACTCAATTCGTGCATCTGGCCTGGCAGCGGGAAGAAAAACTCCTGAAAGGCATCAAATACCTGATGGGCTCTGACCCGACGGGCAAAGTCAGCCGTCTTTTCGGCGTCTACGACGAGAATTCAGGGCTGGCCTTGCGCGGCACGTTCATCATCAATCCGGAAGGCAAGCTGATCGCCTCCGAGATCAACTTCTACAACGTCGGGCGCAGCGCCGCGGAACTCCTACGCAAGATGCAGGCGAACGCCTATCTCATGACCCACCCGGCAGAAGCCTGCCCGGCCAACTGGAGCCAGGGCGAAAAGACGCTGACCCCCGGCAAGGGGCTTGTCGGCCGCGTCGCCGAAGCGCTGTCGTAATCGGCGCCTAAATCACCGAAAACTGCATGCCGTTGGCGCGCAGCCAACTTCGGCGCGGCTTGTAATCGGGCAAAACCGTTTGAACAGCTGACCAGAACTTAGCAGAGTGGTTGGCGACCCGCATGTGCGCCAACTCATGGATGACCACATAATCGGCGATGGGCTCGGGCATCATCGCGATGCGCCAGTTAAAGCGGAGATGGCCCCGGCTTGAGCAGCTGCCCCAGCGCCGCTTCTGGTTGGCGATCCGGATCAGCTTCGGATAAACACCCAGCTTTGGAGCCAGGCGGCTGACGGCCTCCTGGGCGAGCGCCGCGGCTTCACCTTTGAACCATCGGCGCACCGCTGCTTCAACCCTTTCGCAGGATCTCACCCGGACAACCAGGGTTTCTCCCGCCCGTTCAACCTTTGAGCGACGATAGGCCGGATCCACAAGGACCTCGAGACGACAGGGCTTTCCTCTGACGAGAAAACTTTCCCCTTGCGTATATTGTTTCGCCGGATATTGCCGGCCGACTTCGGCAAAATAGTGAAGTTTTTTGATCACCCAATCGGCTCTGGCCTGAAGAAACCGGTCGATCGAGGGGACCGAAAGGCGCTGAGGCGCCAGCACGGTCACCTGTTGCAGATGGTTTACCTGCAGAGCCAGAGTGCGCCGGCGCCGGCTGGACTTCAGAGTGTAAGGGATCTGATGCTCGCCGTAGAAGAGCGTCGGCATCTATTAATTAGCGCCGATTTTCTTCATCAGCCAGGCCATGTTCTGGCCGAGGGTCTTCATGGTCTGGAGACCCTCCGCGTCCTTGTCCACGTCGCCGCGCTCGCGCCCGATCCCGATGTTCCAATAGCTTGAGCCCGGAATGATCATCTGACTGATCGTGAAGAAATGGTTGATCGAGTCGAACGCATGCAATCCCCCTGTGCGGCGTACGGCCACAACCGCCGCGCCCACCTTGCGCTTGAAAAGATCGCCGTTCATCTTGGCGACGAAGCCCGCCCGGTCGATCAAGGCCTTCATCTCCGGCGACAGGTCCGCAAAATACGTGGGCGACCCCAGGAGGATTCCGTCTGCCTTGATCATTTTCTCGATGCAGGCGTTGGCGATGTCGTCGTCATGGGAGCATCTCCGATCCTGCCGTTCCTGGCATTTGTAGCACGCCCGGCAGCCGTGGATCGGGCGCCCGCCCACCTGCACGAGCTCCGCATCAATCCCCTCGCGCTCCAGCTCTTTCAGCACAGTCTTAAGCAACTGTGCCGTATTGCCGTTTTTCCGCGGACTGCCGTTAAAAGCCGCGACCTTCATTTTCGTCTCTCCTTCGATTCGCTCCGCTCACTCAGGATGGTGAGCGAAGTCGGACCACTTCTGGTTCTCAGCGATGAGCATCCTATTATAACGACTCCGGACCTATCCGGCGCGTTGTCGCGTACAATGAAAGGATGCGGAACATCAAAAACACGGCCGCGCGTATCGCCGTGACAATTCTGCAGCCGTGGTCCCTCGGCGCGCGGGTCTATGCGGGGATCCTGGCTGTGGCCCTATCCATCGCCCTCTACTTCAGCTACTCCTGGTATTCCCAAAAACGTCTGGCCGGAATTACCCACGATATTTTGGACAAGCGCATCGTCATCATCCTGATGGCCGACCGGATCAAGGAGACCATGCTCAGCGACCAAGCTTCGCTTCTGCACTATGCCGCCACTCAAGACGCATCGGACCTTCAGGAATTCAGCGGACTGGGACGGGCGACGATCGAGCAAATGGACGCTCTGCGCCGGGAGACCGCCAGCCCCGAGATCCATCAAAAGTTGGACCTCTTGCAAACCGAGGTCCAAGACTATTTTGCGCAAGCCAGAAAACTGGTCGGTCTCGTGAATGCCCAGGACCTTCCACCCAAAACCGGACTATTCAAAGCGGCGCGCTGGGCCCATGATCGGCCCCAAGCTCTCAAGACGCTGGATTTTGCTTCCGGAGACAGCCGCATCCGCCTGGCGCGGATCAACGCCCTCTGCGACGAGCTGATTGTTCTTAACCAGCACGCGTTACAAGACGCCCGGCAGGACATGAACCGGATTCTGGCCGCCGGCGCGCGCGATGCGCGCCTGGCCGGCTTATTGGTGGGACTGATCCTTTTGCTCGTGGCCATCGGGCACCTGCGATCGATCCTGGTCCCGTTGCGTGCCTTGATCGCGGGCATTAAGCGCGTGGAAGAAGGCGATCTCGACTCCGAGATCCCCATCATTCGCCAGGACGAAATTGGAAAGCTGACCCTTTCCTTTAACCGGATGACGCACCGGATTCTGGAACAGAGAGAACAGCTGGTCCAGCTGACGATTACGGACGGCTTGACGGGGCTGTACAACCTGCGGCAGTTTCGAGTGATTCTCAAGCAGGAGATGGACCGCGCGCGCCGTACGGGACATCCCTTTTCGCTTCTCATGATTGATGTGGACCATTTTAAGCCCTACAACGATTCCCAGGGCCATGAGGCGGGCAATGAACTCCTCAAGGCCATCGCGTCGATCCTCAAGGAAACCGTCCGGGACATCGATGCGGCCGCGCGCTATGGCGGGGATGAATTCGCGGTCGTTTTGCCAAACGCTTCCGAACCGGAGGCCCGGACCCTGGCGGAGAGAATCGAGAAAGGAGCGGCCGCAGATGGCCGTGCGACCCTTTCGATCGGCGGCGCGACGTTTCCGCGGCACGCCTCTTCGATGGACGACCTCCTCCTCCGTTCTGACGAAGCCCTCTATGCCGCTAAGCGGGCCGGCCGCGGATGCATCCGTTGGTCCGAGGCCACGGCGGCGGATCCTCCCGCCTGGGTGCGCGACTAGCGAAACGGCGGCGGGCACCATTGGGGGGATGGCCTTGTGGTTACAGAAAATCGGGCAGGCGCGACACCTCCGGAAGGACCGCCAACGCGGAGGAGAAATCGCCGCCGGCGGATTCAGCGTTCGGCACCACGATACAGCGTATCCCCGCCGCGACGGCAGAGACGAGGCCCCGTTCCGAATCTTCGACCGCGAGACATTCCACGGGGTCCACCCCCAGGCGCCTCAACCCTTCAAGATAGCCGTCCGGCGCCGGTTTCCCATGCGCATAGTCTTCCCGGGTGATGACGAATTCGAAATGCGGCAGGAGGCTTAAGCCCTGCCGCAGGCTGACATCGGCAAACAGTTGTTTGGTGAGTTCGACTCCGGCGCGCAGCAGAACCTGCCGGTTGGCCTCAAAATAGACTCGCTCGGTATCGACCAGAAGCCCGTCATTGTCCCAGAGAATCGCCTTGATCACACGGCGATTATTCTACCGATAGCCAGGGAGCGAGGTCGAGCGGTTTGAATGAAGCCCTGCGGTCCAAAGGATTTGAAGTCCGGGAGGGCCGTTTCGGCCAACGCATGGACGTCCGGCTCACGAACAACGGCCCTTTCACGATCTGGCTGGATTCATCGCGCACCTGGCAGTCCGCCCGCCCGGGTGCCTGACCTGCTCTTTTCTGCAAGAACCTGCGACGCCGGAAACCCAGATCTCTCGGCTGACTCAACGCTGAATGTGAAATGTTATCAGCGACCCTATTGTCTCACGAATACTCATCCAACCATTTACCTGCACCCATGGGATTGCAGGTGGCTATGAAGTCATGGGAATATAGGGCGTTTACATCTTTCTCTCCCTCTACGATGTAGACGGTCGCTTTGGTTCGAGCACTCGCCAGAAGTTCGGGTAAGCGGTATAAGACCCGCCGGACGCCGTCCAAGTTGTATATCCAACCGCCATGACCATCAGGCCTCCTTTGCCTGAAGCTCTTGGGTTCGAAACGAACCACTTGGTAAAGAAGATCCCCGCGCTCATCGGGATAATCGTAGGTGGCTATAATTTTGGCTTTCTGTCCGGGTCGGAACCGGCTTTGATACGAATCATCTCCATCGGGACTGGCCGTCGGTGTACTTAATCTCATTTTGAGCTCCTCTTTCCGGAGCCTTCGTTGGCTCTCAGATTTAAATATACGGAAGCTCGGAGATTAGATCGAGGCCGCTAGAAGGGCCCCATCAACGCATTGGTGGGAACGGCTAGGGGTGGCGTCTTATGCCGTTGCGTATCCGGAGACGCCTAACGCAATGAATTAAATTGTCGAAGTCTGGTACGTTTGGCCCAAAGACCCTCTCGACAACTCTCTTGTCACTCAGTCCGCTGGCAGACTTTCGTAGGCATTGGCGCTGTTGGTCGACGGTAAGGTACGGCGAGCGGGAGTTTGTTCGAGATTCTCCCTTGGTAGTCCAGTGAAGTTCGTTTACCAAATCAACAAGTGGCCAGAGGTATTTTCGCGCATCGCCTGTATGGCGTGAGAAAAGGGACACATTGAAAAATGGGGTCGAGCCAGAAAGGGAGTCCGTCGGCACTGGATGCCAAAGCAAGCTCGGAGCACTGGGATACTTCCGCATGAATCGATTCTTGACTTGTTTGAAAGATTTAGTGCTTCGAGTGCATTCTTTACGCCATGCGGCGGCTGCCTGTTTGATTTCGCTGGAATGCCGTCTACAGTGAGCGCCTCGACTATATCCACATTTTAAGCATCGGCGGACCTGTTCGATTAGGTGGTGGACCTTCTCCGATCCTATCTGGACATGCTGCCATGCTTTTGCGGCATCAACGTACTTTTTCAGATCATTGATGAATAGTGCGTATTGTTTAGAATTAATGTGCCAGCCAGGAGCGCTGAAATGGGCCTCGTCGCGCGGGACGAAATGCGAGCCTATTACTTTCTGCCAACGGATGAAGTGCGGAACCTTAGCAAAGAGGCCATCAAGCTGGGATTCCCCTGCTGGAAGTTGTACGTGCTTAGTCCGTCTTTTGTATTCGCTCCGCTTAATCCCCATATAATCTGGCTTCAATCAATGTTTATGCTCCACAGATGCTGAAAGCTGGTTTCATGGCATTTGGCTCAACAGCGCCCGACAAATGGTTTACCAATAAAATAGGGCAAGATGGCGCTTGCTCGGGATAATTGGCCCTTAAAAATCGAACTGGTGCATCATAGTGGCCTTTCGAGCCGCCGTTGACCGCTCCTAAAGCTCCCCCTGGGCCATTGCCCGCGCTGCACCGGCGATAAGATTTTACTCAGTTATCGTGGCCCGGGCGCGGTGCTCGTGAGCTTGGCTTCGATATCGCCGAGGATTCCGGTTTTCGAGGAGCCAAAAGAATCACTGCATTACGCCAATTAAACAGGTTAAAGACTGAAACGATCTACAAAAAATAGTATCTTAGAAGTGGGCATGAGTTCTATAAGCCATTACTAATGGAATTTCCAATTTCGCTGGTATTTTACTACCCGCTTGCGATTATTTTCTTCTAGTCATCTCCTCGAGCACAATTTGACTCGCGCATTTGGGATGAGTTTTTCAGTTTGCCTTACGATATTGTTATTCAATTTTATACCGGCTCTGCCGACGGCAATGCATTTTTTTCTGCTGAGCCATTTTTTCGAATTGCGGATATGAATGCTGCCACGGCTGCTTCACTAGAAGTCTTCGCCGTTCTCTCTGTTGCCACTCTTGCTTGTCGTGGCGTTGCCCTCTTCTGGCCTTCGGAAGAGATAAAACGCGTATGGGTGCGAATTAAATCGTGGTGGGTGATCGCGGCGATTCCTCTCTTATGCTTGAGCCTTGGCCCACTCGCTGTGTCGCTGCTTTTTGTGCTGGTTATTGCCGGTGCAGTATTGGAATTTCTCAGTCTGATAGGTCTTCGTCGACTTCGCGGGTTATGGATCGGAGGATCTGTAGCAGTTGCAATTTGCCTGTCATGGCATCTTCCCAAAGCCAGTTCGGCGACGGGTGTGACTTATCTCCTGGGACTCGCGGTCGTTTGGGGACTTTTGACTTTAGGTAGGCGTGGCCACAGGCTCTGGGGGTCGCTCTTTTTAGCGGGCAGTCTCGGATTAGTACCTGTTTTCATGCGTATATTGCCGATAGATGCATTCGGTGCGGTTTTTTTTCTTCTCTTTATAACGAGCTTGAACGATGTCTTTCAATATCTCGCTGGCAAAGCAGTGGGCGGCTGGCCGCTCGCGCCCACTCTGAGTCCACGCAAAACCTGGAGCGGATTTATCGGTGGGCTGATCGGCTCGGGACTCACGGCATCACTGCTAGGGCCTCATTTTCTCTCTGTGCATACATCCGACGCTTTTATGGTAGGAGTTCTGTTGGCTACCGCAGGTACGCTCGGAGATTTAACGGTTTCTTTGTTCAAGCGGCGTGCTGAAGTGGCTGACACCGGTCGGCTGCTACCAGGCCATGGAGGGCTTCTGGATCGCCTAGATAGCCTATGTCTGACAGCGCCTGCCTTCTATGGATTGATTCTACTGAAGGTGTTAGTATAAATATCTTGATTTCATCGTTTTCTTTACGCAGGTTGGCTTCAGGCGTTTTTCCGAAAAATACGCTCCACCGTCAGAGACGTTAGAATGCACTTAAAGGAGGAATTATGGTCTACGCTGAATTGATCAAGCTCTACTTCGAACGTTCGAGTGCCCTTCAAGGATATTGGACATTGTATGTAGTCATCATCGGTGGTTTATTGGCATTTTCATCTTTGCGTAAACAGCCGGATCTGACTACGACAAGTCTCGTTGGCCTGCTCTTCCTTTGCTTTGCCTACAAAAATTTGGGGGCCATCCAGGATACGACGCACAATCGTGCGGCTGTATTGCAGACCATAAAGCAATATGCACCCACCAGTGCAGAATCCGCAGCTTTGAGTACATTGCGTCCGGCTCTGGAGCCGACGTTGATGTCGACCGATTCCAGTAGCGTGCGCAACTTTCACATGTTCTGTGATTTCTTGACCATCGCAGCACTCATGGCCATGGAGCTTCGCCGCCGTAGAGGATAACGATCCGGCCACAATAAACTCAATGTGCGATTGAGGGTTGATCCTGTGGACTTTTACGAAGGCTCTCCTCAAATAAGAGAATCGCACGTCTTGCTTCTGGACGAATAATGACGGGCGGTCTTGCAGTGCGGATCATTTGGATCGCCTCTTCTGCAGTCTTGGCAAGACCTGTCTTCAATAAATAAGCCGCAACCACTGCAGCGCTGCGAGAATATCCAATCTTGCAATGGACATAGACGATTCCGCTCTTGCTGTGCGCCTCAATAAATCCAACGGCTCGTTGAAGATGCTGAAGCGTCGGCGCGGTGAGATCGAGGATTGGAATGTTCAGATAATTGTCATTCACGAATCCGTTTGTTGCGGAGAATTCTGCTGTTAAATCAAGGACGGCCTTCACCTTCCCCTTTAACCCTTCCGCCTCTCTTTTTGTCAGCCGGCGGCCAAGAAACACTCCAGGAGCGACTTCATCCCATGGGTGACAATGCCGCTGGTAGTACTTCAGGGACAAATATTGTCCGGCAAAAAGAGGCGCGAGCACGATTTGAGCGGCCAATGGCAATCGGCCACCAATTTTTCGGTAGACGAAAGGTCCAAGTCCCCAATAAGCGCTCGCCGCCAGACCTAGAGACAATGCCGGCCAGAAAAGAATGACGCCCCACGGCCAGAACACGACAGCGACAATCGCGAGCATCGCGGCACCGGCCAAGTAATAACTCCCGACTCGAATATTTGGAACCACTTCCAATCGGGGCACTTTTGGCTGAATAAAATAAAAGCAAAGGGCGGCCAGTGTGAAGCCACCAACCAGGTCCAGCACATGGTGTTGATAGGTCAGCACCGTCGAAAGACCAATGAGACTAAACCAGATGTGACTCAGCATCCGCCAATAACTTCGACTATGCCGGCCATAGACTTCGGCAAGCAAGGTTCGTAAGGCGATATGCAGAGACGGCAATAAGTTATAGGGCTGATCGAACCCATGAAGGAAGGTAAAGATCGGTCCGAGCCAACCTCCTACAAAAGGACGAGGAAATGCAAAACGAAGTGGCATGATCAAAAAGCATGTCCCTGCAACAAGTATCGCGGCGGTGATGCGCCTAGCAAAAAGCTTTCTTTCTTCGTCAGACTTGCAGAGAAACGGGGCGACGACAAAGAATAGATCAATGGACATGTACGGAATGATCATGAGTGGGACAAAAGGAATGTAGCGTTCCCAGGCAAAGTAGAGAGTGCCGACATCTGAGCGATGTGCAGTAATCCAGCTGGTCGCGCCGTAAACAACTATGAACAGCAGTGATAAAAGGAGTGAGGTGAGTGCCTGGCGCTTTCTCATTTATTTATTCGGCGAGCAACAGAGACGGTGAAAATGCCCCATGGGTCCACATCCATTTCTTCCTTTTCGAACCCCGCTTCACGGATAAGATCATCCATTTCAGCTTGAGTTCGTCGTCGCATTACCCAAGGCTTTCCGTCCCAATTGCAGAGTGTTCGCGCAATTAGTTCGACTTGTGGATGCCAAGGTTGGTTGGTGTAGACGAGGTAGCCTCCGTCCTCGACCGCTGCCGCAAGTCCGCGCAACGATTCACGAATCATCCCGTTGTCTGGAAACAGTTCATAGAGACCGGAGACCACAGCGACTTGAGGTTTGGGAGAGAGCGAAGCGAGATCTGCTCCATTGAAGGCATCGCCTTGGATAAAGGTAATCCCTTGGACGCCAAACTCCTGAGCAATTGTTCGCCCTTGTTCCAGATTCTTCGGTTCGCGATCTCTGAGGGTCGCGGTTACACGAGTGTCTTTCAGCGACCGAAGGACTTCGAGCATATAACGCCCTGCGCCGGCGGCAATATCGACCAGGTGCACGGAGCCTTGCGCCGCATGGACCTTCTGTATGGTCTGTCGTAAAAGGCGCTCAAGCATCTGCCGCCGCACACGGATTCCTTTCCAGCCGATGCTATTCAAATAAAACCAATCGATCACTTTTCCAATCGGCGTCTTCCCGCGGGCCTGGTTCTCGTAAACATAGTCGAGCGTGCGACCTGAGTTAAAACCAGATTCATACCCTAGTCGGATGCCTTGGCTAAGTCGGCCAAGCGTATTCATGCTTTGTTTCGAAAAACCGTAGTACAGCGCCTTGGCTGGAGTGGGTGACTTTGAAAGTTCGTCATACTCGCGCTTCGTGTAGCCAGACTTATCGGCATCGACCAGTAGTGGAATTTCGAACGGCTTGGCGAAGACCTCTTGTAGGAATTTCTTTGTACGCTCGATAACTGCTTGGCGACCCGTTTCATGAAATACCGCATGGAACATCTCTGGGTAATGCTCCTTCTGCTTCACGTCACTCCCCAGCTTTTGGAAGAAGCTCTCTTCGGCATCATGCTGAACCACATAATCTTTGCCAGCCGTCAATAGAAGCGTAGGTGTACGGATCGCCGCAGCATCCTGCATTACACGCGTTGACGTGTCATAGAGATCCAGAAGGATGTTCGTTGAGATCGAGTGCGTTATGAGCGGATCTTCATCAATACGCTTGCGCTCAACCGGGTCATGGGTGAGGACTCGCGCCTTTACATAGCTTGGCACTGTCTTCATAAATCCAGCAGCATAGAAGGCCCGAAGGGACGGAATCGCGAGTGGTACATATAGGCGGATGCGAAAGGCGGGTGTCGCCAACACCATGGCTCGAATGCGCGGCGCAAAATCGTGTGCCCAGGCAGCCAACAATGCGGCCCCAACGCTATGGCCTAGCACAGCGATATTTTCTTCCGCAATGCCGTGCGTCTTCCGAAGATGGCGAATAAAGGCGGCAACATCTTTTTCATAAGCCATGAAATTCTCGGCCCAGTCGCGCCGTCCCGGCGAACGGCCATTGCCGCGAGCGTCCCAGGCGAAGACAGCCATTCCATCCAAAGCAAGTGCGTTGACCAAGTGAGCGAGGCGGTTTGAATGCTCGTGCCCCCGATGGAACAACACGAGCGCCTTGTCAAAAGGAGAGGCCGGAATCCAGCTTCTATAAAAAAGTTCCGTCCCATCCCAAGTCTTAAATGTTGATTCAATAGGACTAAGCGTCATTGGAAGACTCCTTTGGGTGCGACTCACGCAATGCAGAAACGGCTGCCTGCAACTCAGCAGCGATCAGTTCAGCAGATGGTTTGCCAGTCGGTCGGTCAGCAAACGTGATCGGTTTGCCAACTCTAACGGTGACTGACTGTGGCTTGGGAAACCACGTCCCTTTAGGCCAGGCGTCGAATGCCCCTTGCAAGTAACAGGGAATAACAGGAATTGGCGTACCAGCCACCAGGCATCCAACACCAGCTTTAAAACTGCTCATTTCGCCCGTCACAGAGCGAGAACCTTCTGGGAAGAGAATCAGGATATTCCCTTCAATCTTAAGAAGCTCTCCGCAAATTGTCAGACTTTCTCGCTGATGAGATAGTCGACCAAAGGGCAACGCATTAATGAAGATGGCGGCAAACGCGCTTCGAGGTAAATCGCAAAAAAAATAATCTTTTGCCGCGACCGGAAATGTTCTATGGAGCGACCGAAACGGGAGTGTGGACATCAAAGTCAGCGCGTCCAGATGGCTGGAATGATTCGAGATCAGAACGAACGATCCGCTTTTTGGCAGATTCTCCCCGCCTACTATCTTAAAGCGATGATAAAGACGAAGCCATGCGCGGAGCCCAAAGGCCGAGAGTGAG
>Ga0182027_10001407_pt1 | contig 40323 bp, 39 predicted proteins | sample 712E1DmetaG_FD_121300 | JGI IMG/M metagenome (GOLD analysis project Ga0182027, IMG submission 121300) | Permafrost microbial communities from Stordalen Mire, Sweden - 712E1D metaG (Illumina Assembly) | ecosystem: Environmental > Terrestrial > Soil > Wetlands > Permafrost | place: Sweden...
ATCCATCGTCGAGAAGTTAAAAAAGTGCCGCCAGACCTTGGAGAAAATCATACCCGGCTGCACTTTGCCGAAATCGAGGAAAAAACGAGGATAACTCCAGTCGTTTATGAGACACTACACTAGTTGCGCTGGCTATTGGGTTGGTTTTGGCCTAACCTGCCGCAGCCCATGAACATTCCAAAGCTGCAAACCGTGGACCGCGTGGCGGGCGTCCCGCTCTGTTTCCTCCTGACCTTGCTGCGCCGGGTCTTTCCCAGCCGCCTCCCGCCGGGGCCGGCCCGCGTCCGCAATATCCTGTTTGTCAAACTGGCCGAGCAAGGCTCCACGGTGCTGGCCATCGCCGCGATCCAGCGCGCTGCGGAAATGGTCGGGCGCGAGAACGTCTATTTCATCGCCTTCGAGGAAAACCGGTTCATTCTCGATCTGCTGGAATTGGTGCCGGAAAGAAATGTCATCACGCTCAACTCTCAGAGCTTGACCGGCCTGGCGCTGACCACGTTGCGGGCGATGCGGCGGATGTGGGCGTTGAAACTGGACGCGGCGATTGACATGGAGTTCTTCGCGCGCGGCTCGGCGGTGATTGCGTTTCTGAGCGGCGCGACGGCGCGGGTGGGATTTCACACCTGGTACGCCGCCGGGCCGTATCGCGGGGACCTGTTCACGCACCGTCTGCTGTACAATCCCCATTTGCACACAACCTCGATGTTCCAGGTGCTGGTGGAGGCGTTGCGGAGCGATCCGGCCGGCTTGCCGACGCTGGATATGGCGGCGCCCCCGGCGGAAAACACCTTTGCCCATTTTGTGCCGCACGCCGGCGAAGTGGAGCCGGTGGAGGCGATGTTGCCGCGCGAAAACGGGAAACGCCCGCCCGTCCTGCTGCTGAATCCCAACGCGAGCGACCTGGTGCCCTTGCGCCAGTGGCCGGCCGCCCGCTATGTGGACCTGGCCCGGCGCCTGCTGGCCCGGTTTCCCGAGGCCCACATCTGTTTCACCGGCGGCCCGCGGGAAGTGGCGGCCATCGAACAGTTGACACGCGAGGTTGGTTCGCCGCGCTGCACCTGCCTGGCGGGCCGGACGACGCTGCGGCAGTTGATGGTGCTCTACGCCCTCTGCGAAGTCCTGGTGACCAATGACAGCGGCCCGGCCCATTTCGCCTCGCTCACTTCCATCAACGTCATCACACTTTTCGGGCCGGAAACGCCCGCCTTGTTTGCCGCGCGCACGCCGCGGAACACGGTGGTCTGGGCGGGCATTTCGTGCAGTCCGTGTGTCAACGCCAACAACAACCGCCAATCCCCCTGCCTCAACAACCGCTGCATGCAACAAATCACCGTGGACCGCGTCTTTGCCGAAGTCTGCCGCGTGTACGGGGAGCGCGTGAAAAAATGGTAATGCGACCGTCGTGGAGGTTAGGGCGATCCCGATCCGGCATCGGGAGAGCCTCCCCGGCCCAAGGCGGCTCGGCGCCAGTTCTGCCCCGCCAGGATGGCGAAGAGGGTAGTCATGCTTCCCCGCCAAGCGGCTTTTCCGCTTCCGGGTTCGCGGTTTTCTGGCGCACAGGACTCGCAGGGAAAAGTGGCAGGTTCAAACAGGCAAACCGAGGCTTGAGCGAACTTCGCGTCGAATGGCCTTGCAGTTCTTGAGAGCCAGCCGGGCTTCGGCTAAGGTTGCCGAATCGCCGGGGTATCGGAAATCCACCGCGTAATCCTCCAGCAGTTGCGTTTGGGGGAGAAAAACGGACCATAACGGTTCGAGCGGCAACAACAATCTCAGCAGGGCCGCCAAATCGTGCGTCTTGGGAAAGGCCACCCCCGCCTCGCACAGCCGCGCCTTAAAGTATTTCTCCACTGCCTGCTGGGCATGAAAACAGGCCGCGTCATAAACACGCTGCTTGCGCCGGCGCATGATCTGGGCTGCGACTTGGAAATCGCCCTCAGCTTTTTCCACCCACTCCTGCGTCAGCGGCTTCATAGAGAACGTCTCCTTTGGCCAGAATTTCCTGGATGAAACAATCGCCCCATTGGAGCCGCCGGGCGATGGACTCCGGCGTCCGGACGATCAGGTCCAGGGGAAAATCAGCCGGGATGCGCTGGCGGATTTCGAGGGATTTGCGGCCGCGCTTGCGGTCGAACGGCATGATCACGAGCACATCCACATCGGAGTCCTCGGTGGGTTTGCCGTAGGCGTACGAGCCAAAGAGGACGATCTTGCGCGGGCGAAACTCCCGCGCAATCGCGTTGCTGAAAGCCCGAATTTGCTTGTGCTTGACCACGGCGATTTTATTAGAACGCAAACCCTCCCAAGCGTCAAACCATAATTGCGGAATCAAAATAGGCGTCCATCAGCGGTCACCGCGCCCTTCATCAATGATCTCTTGGGAGTCTGGCGCGATCTTGTCTCCATAAATATCGCGCAATCGTTCGCCGAAGTCGGGCCAGTTCGAGTGGCTCGCAGGGCTGGAAGCACGGCTGCCATTGTTCATCGCGTGGAAAAGTTCCTCAAACCGCGTTCTTTCCCGCTGGGGAAGCGCAGCCACTTGCTTGATGAGTTCTGTTGCACTCATGGGGGAATTCTAGCCCATCTTCGTGACCCCGCCAAGCGGCTTAATTCAAATGTTAAATGTTAAGATGTGACCCCGATGTGTTCCTCTCGCTTTTCTTCAAATTGGAGGAATGTCCTTTTCGGGTAAAGCAGCTTACCGACATTGTAAAGTTCGTTGACATGCTTTGTCAATCTCTCTTTCGCCCGCGCTACGCTCGTATAAAGTGAATCTGTCGTATCTTTCAGCAGCTTTAGGTTACGGGGGTCCTTGACAACAATGGTGGCCTGCCCCGTTTGCCGATTAAGTGATTCTACAGAGCTATTACTGTGTAATCGTTCGTAAGCTTCATTCCGCAAGTTGAGTGCGTCCATCGCTGCTAAATAAGATTGCTCAGCTGCATGCACCTCAAGGACCAACGTAGGGTTCTTTGTCTCCAACAGAAAGGCGATTGCATCGTAGTTCACCCGTAAATTTGTGTCGTGCATGACAAATGAAATCAATTTCAGCTCCCTCTCTGGTTCTTGTCGAAACGGTTCCAAAAACTGTTTCTCAAGATTATCAATGGTGTTAAACTGGCTAATCAGGGCGAGTTGTGTGCGCATAATCGCTCCGTGTTGATCCTTTCGCTTCTTCCTCCCCTCTTTCAGCCAGTCACATAAATATGCAGTGAACGCGCCGATAATGGCGCCGAACAATGCTGTCAAGAGTACAAATAAACTCCCCCCAGCACCTGCTGTCGCTGGTGGCATTGCCGCAGCAGCATTGGCGTTGGCGCTGTTGGTCGCTGGTATGCTGGTTGCAGTCGGAAATGCTCGCTGTTGAGCCATCATCGAAAGCCCCAGAAAGACAGAAAGTATCAAGGCCAATAAGGTCGTTTTCATGCCGTGAGACTAACCAATTTCCGATCGCTGACAAGCCAAAACTCAAGCCGCTAATGCTCTTGGGCGTAGGACTCCCCGGGCAACAGTCCCAAGCGGCAAGTTTCTGGCACGTAGTCTGTGGATGCTCTAGGGTAACATAGCGGTTCAGCTTTTTAACGTGGCACGGCCACAATGTCTAATTTCAGCAGGTAATCCTGCTTTTAACATCCTGGCAACGGAACTCTGGCTCTTGAAGTAATTCGCATAACTCAATTCCTGCCCTTCGTGGCGGGAATATTGCGTGGCCTCCTTCTTGAAGGCTATTACGATGTGGTCAATACATGCCTTCGTGAGTTTGCGCCAGAGAATATAGTGTTTCGAATAGTCATGCGACTGTGCTTGAAGTTGCGCTGTTAAATCACAGCCACCCCATTTAGCGCCGACTTCAGACAGCACACGAACAACAAGACTAAAAAGGGAGAAATACTCATAGGACCTGAGGTTTTGGATGTAAACCTTTTCCTTTGATAGCACGCTCCGGCTTTCCCACAACAGTTCATCGAGGAGGTAAATCTGAAAGGCCACCTCTGGGGTCGTCTCACGGATACTATCGTACAGATCACCCTCGAAAAGGTCTGAAACGTTCTTCGCAACTGCTGGGCCTAAGCGCGGCTTCGCCCAATAGAAGCTCGAAATCAACTGGGTGTGCCATTTGATGCTGGCACCATACTTAATACCTACACTACGCAACTCGCGACTCCGTTGCTTCCATTCTCTGTCACGCCTTTCGTAAAAAAGTCCTTTGTTACGAAAGAATCGGAATAACTCCAACTGGAAGTCGTCGTTGGACGCTAGATCCCAACTCTTGATCGGATTTTGCTGATTGCTTCGCACCGCAATCTTGCCGATTACCTCCTTTCGGCGTACAATCTTTTCTTCCAGCCCATCCCCGCAGGGAGGTTCAATCTCAATCACACGAACCATGACGCGAGCGTTAGGCGACGGGTTGGCAACATCGCGGATGCTGTGAAGTGTCTGCGAGCCGTTCACCACGCGCGGGTTTTCCAGTGTCAGCACCTTTTGGCCGGGATCGTAATGCTGTTTCTCGCATAGCATCGTGATGCCATTGTTGCTAAACGCAAACTCCTTTGGATGTTCTTTGAAAGTCTCACGAATGGCGCGGTTGACTTTCGAGCGGGAAACGCTTATGGCGACCCGGACGTTGCGATTAAACAGCAGATCGAACGGGTCGCTTTCCATATAGCGGATGAAGTCGAGCAACCGCGCGAATATGATAGAAGTTGCCACCTCGGTATCAGCCCTATCAGCAGGCAAGAGTGAGTGAATTCCATGAAAGCTTATAGGCGGTGTGCGTGGCATCGCGCCATCAATATCATCCACTATGCACTGAATTAAGTCGTCCATGTGGAACACCTTGACCGGAATGTTCCGCACTTGCTCAAAGTATGCGGTGTTACAGCGGTGATTGGTGACGAACATCAATTCTGCCGCGCCGTTGTCGTATCGCTCAAAGAGTTGCCGGTATTTTGGCCTCAATTCTTGCTTGACCGCTTTCTCCAAGAAGGGGGCGCGGGCGGTTCGGTTCTCGAAAGCCTGCCAAAAGAATTTGATTTCTTGGTAAAACGACGGCGGCGCAATCTTGTTGAACTCCTTCGTGTATTTTGTATTGAGGACATGATACTGAACCGTTTTGCCATTGTCCGTTGCAAAGAACAGGTCAATTTTTCCATCTTTCGAGCCGTCCGACACGAAAACGTCGCGCGGATTCATGAAGAAAAGTTCGGCGAACCAGCGGCCGAACGCTTGAGGCTCTCCGTCCAGATGTTGCTTTTGGGTTTCCTTCACACGTTCGAGCATGAACTCGAATAGGTCACTCTTGTCTTGTGCTGGCATAATATTATCAACTGTTAGTTGTTGGCGGCATGGGCAAACACCATGGCCGCGGCTTCATTGTCAGAGCAAATTTGTGGAAAAGTAGTTGACACAATTTGTTTTTGGCGGATGATGGTCAAGCCCTGGCAGCGGAGCCGGGATTCCGCGGCGACCCGTCACAGCGTGGCGGGAGCCGGGTGATGTTCATACGCCGTTTCTCCGATCATCGCTCTAAGGCGTTGGAACAGCAACTTGAAAATGTTTTGTGGGCGGCGCTGGTTCAGTCCTTAGAATTTGTTCGCGGTTTGCCGGCGCGGAGGACGCGGAGGGAGAAGCCGCGGGCGTTCTCGTAAGGCTCGACGCGGGCGGTGATTTCCAGGACGGGGTAACGCACGGTCGCCAGGCCGTAGCTTTTGTAGGTCTGGGCGAATAGTTCGGTCTCCACCATGCCGGTCCAGTCGGCCAGGGTCAGGAATTTCATCGGCTCGCCGGTGATTTGATGGTGGGTGCGCTGTTCCACCACCAGGCCGCAGGTGACCACTTCCTGGCCGACGTGTTCGCCCAGGCGCGATACGGGGCAATAGGTCTCCCAGGCAATGTGGTCGTGGAGTTCCAATGGATGGCCGCTGGCGGGGAAGCCCAGCAGTTCGTTTTCGGATTCCAGGCGCTCGCGGCGGGTTGGCTCTTGCAAGGGGATAGGAGGAATGGGAGGAATGGCTGATTCCAGGCGCTCGCGGCGGGGCGGCTCTTGCAAGGGGACTTCGGGCAGGAGCAGGGCTTGGCGTCCATCGCACGGCGTTCCGAAAGCGCGTTGCAGAAACTGACATTCCCAGAATTGCGCGGTCCGCGATTTCGCAAATTCATCGAAGGCGCCGACGCGCAGCATGGCTTCCATCTCCTCCGGCAAGGGCGTGACGCGGCGGTAAAAGTCGGCCAGTGTTGGAAACGGTTCGCGCTCGCGCTCGGCCAGGATGCGTTCGTTGGTTCGCTCCGAAAGTCCTTTGATGCAGCGAATCGGAACGCGGATGGTCCTGCCTTCGGGCGTGAACAGCGGGCCGGGCTGATTGACGGACGGCGGCAGGAGCGTTGCGCCCAGCCGGTGACATTCGAGCACATAGACGATGGGATGGTAAAATCCCTTGCCGTTGGACAACACCGCCGCCATGAATTCAACCGGGTAATAGTTCTTGAGCCACGCGGCTTGATAAGCCTCGACGCCGTAGGCGGTGGAATGCGCCTTGCAAAAGGCGTAGCCGGCGAAGCCAGTTACCAAACCCCACACCTCGGCGATTTTCTCCGGGGAATGGCCGCGCGACTGCGCCGATTCAAAGAACTCGCCCCGGATGGTTTCGATCATGGGACGATTCTGCTTGTTGAGCGCGCGCCGCAGCACGTCGGCCCGGCCCGGATTGAGTCCGGCAAAGTCCTTGCTGATTTGCAGGATGTGTTCTTCATAGACCACCAGTCCGTAGGTGCTCCGCAAACAGCTTTCCAAAGAGGGATGGGGATACGCGACCGGTTCCAGGCCCTGATAACGGCGGGTGAAGGCCTGTTTCTTGCCCTCGTTGGCCGCGCCGGGGCGGATGACGCTGACGATGGCAACCAGGCCGTCAATCTCGCGGACGTTGCATTGGCGGCAAAGGGAAATCATGGCGGGGGATTCGATATGATGCACCGCGCGCGCGCCGCCGCTTGCGATCAATTCCCACACCCGCGGGTCCTTCCACGGCTCAAGACTTTCCAGGTCAATGTGAATTCCGCGCGCCGAAAGAGTTTGTTTGACATCCCGCATGGCGGCCAGGCCGCCCTGGGCCAGGATGTCCATCTTGACCAGGCCGACGGCCTCGACGGCGTCCATGTCGAAGTGGGTTGTGGGGTAACCCTTGTTAGCGATGAAGGTCGGCGTCAATTCGTGCATTGGCTGGCGGGAGAGGACCACTCCGCACGGGTGCATTTTGGGATGGCGCGGCACGCCGTCCAGGAATTCGGCCATGAGCAGGGCCGTCCGGTAAGGTTCCTCGTCCAGCGGCAAATCGCGGTTTTCGGGGCTGGCGCGCAGCATTTCGATCAGGCCGGCGCCGCCGCTGGGGGTGTGTTCGGCGGACACCCAGCCGCCGCCGAAGCTCCAGGGGAAATGGTCGGTGAATTTTCTGACTTCGCGCTCGGCCACGCCCAGCACCTTGGCGACTTCCGCAAAGGCGCTCTTGGCTTGGAAAGTGGAGAACCCGCCCACGACCGCGCAATGTTCGCGTCCGTATTTCGCGAAGATCAGCTTCACCACGTCGTCCTTGAAGTCATGCGCGAAATCAATGTCAATGTCCGGCAGTTTGTGCATGGCCATCCGCTCCTTGTTGAGGAAGCGGCGAAAGTAGAGGTCAAAACGAATTGGGCAAACGCCGCTGATGCCCAGGCAGTAGCAGACCAGCGAGTCGGCGGCGCTGCCGCGCGTGATCCAATCAATGCCGCGCTTCCGGCAGTCCTGGAGGAAATCCCAGGTGATGAGAAAATACTCCTCGTAGCCGACTTCGGCGATGATGCCCAGCTCCTCCATCACTTGCGGTTGGAATTGGCCGGCGCGCGGGCCGTAGCGTTGTTGCAGGCCTTGCAACACCAACCGGCGCAGAAAATCGCCCGGCGGCGAGCCGTCCGGCGGCAGGAACGCCGGGAATTGCGGTTTGCCAAAGGGCAGATCGAATTGGCACCGTGCGGCGATTTCGGCGGTGTGCTTCAACCATTCGGGAGGATCCTTGCAGGCGGCGGCCATTTCGGCGGGCGCGCGAAAATGAATCCGTCCGCCGCGCCGCTTTTCCGGGTGCTCCTCGCGCAACAAAGTCAGCGTGCGGATGCTTTGCACGATGTCGAATTTCCAGCGGTCGCCGGGGGTCGCGCAGCGGATGGCCGGACAGGCGGCGGCTTTGAATTGCGGCGGGGATGTTTGAGGGCCGGCCAGGCTGTAAAAGCGGCCGGGAAACAGTTCGGCCAGGCGGGCGTCCGCGCTCACGGCGATCAAACCGTCGGTGAGGCCGTGCAATTCCTGGCGGTGGAACGGGCCGCGCTGCTGATTGGCCACGGAGGCTTTGTCGGGCGCAGGACAAAATTCTTCGTGTTTTCGGTAGGGCGGCGCTGCTGCGCCGCCCAAGAATTCAGGGCAGAGCAGCAGCTCTGCCCTACCAAGAAGGCGAAGATTTTTGTCCTGCACCCCTTCGTTGCCGCCGGCCGTTGCTTGCGCATGGCGGGAGAGCAGCTTGTTGAGATTGGCGTAGCCCGGCGCCGATTCAACGTAAAGCAGCAATGGCTTTTGTTCCAGGCTGATCTCCACGCCGAGAATGGGTTTGATGCCGGCCTGTTTGGCCGCGAGCGTGAATTCAACCGCGCCGTGCAGATTTCCGGTGTCGGTGAGTGCGACGGCGGCCATGCCGTGTTGTTCGGCCAGCTTCACAATGGCCGAAGGGGAAAGCGTGGAATCAAGAAAGGAATAATGGCTGTGGACGCGCAGGGGAACGTAATCATTGCGGATTGCGGATTGTGGATTGCGGATTGAAACAGCAGGCACCGCGTCTGCCACAACTTCGCGCTGGGTCTCCCTCTTCAATCCGCAATCCGCAATCCGCAATCCGCAATCAGGCTCCTCCCGCAGGCGGAAATCGTGCCCGCGCAAGATGACCGAATGTCCCAGCGTCCGGCGCAAGCCGTCAATGGCCAGCGCGAGGCGTTCCCGCGCATCCTGCCGTTCCGCGGGAACATCCAGGGCCAGTTCACCGCGAAACCGTCCGTCATATACATTGGACAGCTTCAATGACACCAACCGCAGGCTGACCCGGCGTTTCCAGGCGGCGCGGAGCAGGGTATGAAGACGGGTGTAAGTGTCCGTTTCCAGGTCGGTTGGCTCCATCAGGCTTTCGCTCACCTGATCCTCGCCCATGTCGTTGTATCGCACCTTGATGGTGAGAGTGCGGATGCTGCGGCCTTCCTCGCGGACCTTGGCGAAGAGGTTGTCCGCCATCCGCCTCAGCGTGGCCTCAATGTATTCCTCGTCCGTCAAATCGCGCGGGAAAGTTTCCTGCTGGCTGAACGACTTCTGCGGCTCGCGGGCGGGGATGATCGGGCGGTTGTCAATGCCGTTGGCGTAGTCGCGGAGCGCGCGGGCGGTGTTGCCCATGAGAAGGTGCAGCATGTCCAAAGGCGTGGCGGCAATCTGGCCAATGCGGGCCAAACCGGCGGCGTTCAATCGAAGGGCTGTCTTGGGGCCGATGCCGGGCAGCCATTGATTTGACAGTGGATGGAGAAAAGGGATTTCCCGGCCCGGCGGCACCTCGGCAAAGGCGGCCGGTTTGTGGAGTTTGGAGGCAATCTGGCTGACCAGTTTGTTTGCCGCGATCCCTTCGCTGACGGAGATTTTCAAAGATTGCCCGATGGCCTTGCGAATGATGAGCGCGATCTCCGCCGGGGCCTTCCGCGCGCCGCTCAAATCGAAATAGCCTTCGTCAATGGAAGTCTGCTCCACGTCCGGCGTGAAATCGTAGGCGTAGGAGAACATCCATCTGGAAAAATGTTCGTAGCGGTCGTAATTCCCCGGCAGGACGATCAGCTTGGGGCACAGCTTCCGCGCCCGGACGGTCGGCATGGGAGTATAAACGCCGAGTTTGCGGGCTTCATAGGAGGCGGAGGCGATGATGCCGCGCTTTTCGCCGCCCACGGCGATGGGTTTGCCGCGCAAGCGCGGGTCCGCCGCCTGCTCGACGGAGGCAAAGAACGCGTCGGCGTCCAGATGGACAATGGATTTGGGCGGCGGCATGGGTTCATTTCCTTAATCTTAATCCTAATCCTAATCTTAATCGTCTTTAGAAATAGGAGTGGAGATTAAGATTAGGATTAAGATTAAGATTAGGAGATTACATAAACGCTCTTTCACTTGCGTTTGCGGATCAGGGCGACCATGACCCCCTGAATGACCAGTTCGCCGGCGGGGAAGAGCTTGGGGTATTTCGGGTTCTCCGCCCGGAGATGCGGTCTGCCCTTGTCGGCCACGAACGTTTTGAGGGTGCTTTCCCCGTCAATCAAGGCCGCCACCACGTCGCCGTGGCGCGGCGTCTGGCCGTGCTCGACCACCACCACGTCACCGTCCACGATGTGCCGGCCGATCATGGAATCGCCGCGCACTTCCAGGGCGAAGGTGCGGGGCGAGGGTTTGATGCCCAGGGTGGCGATGTCAATGGTGACGCATCCCTTGGCCTCCTGCTGCCGCTCCTCCGCGAACCCCGCCGGGATGGAGCCAAAGAGCGGAATGTCCGCAACGCGGGCGCGAAGTTTTTGCAGGGGAGTGATGACCCGCAAGGCGCGGACTTTGCCCGGCTCGGACTCGATGAACCCCTTGCGTTTGAGGGCCTCCAGATGGCAGGCCGCCGCGCGGGTGCTGCGGAAGCCGAATCGCGCCGCGATTTCCTGGTGGGTGGGCGCGGGCTGGTCGCTGCGGATTTCGTTTTGGATGAATTCCAGGATTCGGCGTTGGGCGCGGGTCAGATCTTTCATAAACTACTTATACAAGTAGTATTCCGCGCGGCATTTGTCAATGCCGAACTGCGGACAGGGCGAACTGCGGTCAGGGCGAACTGCGGACAGGGCGCAAACCCTCACGGGGCGCATGGTTGGCGTTTCCATTGAATCCACTGAGTGTGAGCGAAGCGGGTTGGGTGACATAAAATGAGCATATCCGCATTGCCGGACTTCAATGCGGATATGCTCATTTTAGCAATGCGGCTGGATGTGTCGAGAAAAAAGTTTGGGGACAGCAACAATTCGGCTGTTTCATTCGGGTGTTTCATTTGAGATTGGGATTGAGATTGGGATTGAGATTAAGATTAAGATTAGGATTAAGATTAAGATTAGGATGCACCTAAAAAGCGGCCCCAGTAACTATTCAGGTAGGGACGGCGAGGCGTCCCTACCTGAATAGTCACGCCAAAATTACAGTTTGCCTCGACCCTGGGCGGTGGCGTAATTGTCTGGCATGACACCGGCTCAAGCCAGGGCGCGCCATGCGGAACTCGCGGCAAAAATTCGCGAGCTGGACCATCTTTATTACAACCTGGGAAATTCGACCGCGAGCGATTGGGAGTACGACGCGCTTTTTGACGAATTGGTCCGTTTGGAAAAGGAGTTCCCGCTGCTTCAGTCGCCGGAGTCCCCAAGCCAGCGCGTGGGCGGCGCGCCGGTCGAGGGGTTTGAACGGGTGCAGCACCGGGAGCCGATGTTGTCGCTGGAAAAGATCAAAGCCGCCACGCATCCGACAACGGAGGAGGAACCCAACGCCGACCGCCGCAAACAATTGCAGGACGAGAACACGCTGGAGGAGTTGAGGGGTTTTGACGCGACGATTCGCAAGCAAACCGGCAACGCGCTCATGGAATACGTTCTCGAACCCAAGGTGGACGGGGTTTCGATTGGCGTTCTCTACAGGCGCGGCAGGCTGGCGCAAGGCGTCACCCGCGGCGACGGAAAAGTGGGCGACGACATCACCGCCAATATCAAAACGATCCGGGCGATTCCGCTGGAACTTAATCTCAAGAACCCGCCGGAATTGCTCGAGGTCCGCGGCGAGGCTTTTATTGCGATTCGGGATTTCGACAAGCTGAACGCCAAGCTCGAAGCGGCCGGCGAAGCGCCCTTCCCCAATGCCCGCAACGCCACCGCCGGCACGCTCAAACAGCTTGACTCGCGAGTCGTCGCCAAACGGCCGCTTCGCGCGGTGTTTTACGCGTTGGGCGTTTGCGAAGGAAAGGACTTCGCGACCCATGCCGAGTCCCTGCAATTCCTCAAGGAAGCCGGCCTGCCCACGCAGACCGTCTGGTGGGTTTGCAAAGGCATCCAGGAGGTCCTGGACCGATACCGCAATGACGTGGTTTGCCATTACGACGAAGAACGCGATTTGCGGAGCAAGGTGCCTTATGAAATTGACGGCATTGTATTGAAAGTCAACAATATCGCCGACCGCCAAAAAATCCCTTCCAAAACCAGGGCGCCCGGCTACGCCATCGTCCACAAACCGATCCCGTGGATCACGCCGGCGGAAACCGTTCTCCGGGAAATCAAGGTGCAGGTCGGCCGGACCGGCGTCCTCACGCCCGTCGCGGTGCTGGACCCCGTTTCCGTGCAAGGCTCCACAGTCTCTCGCGCCACACTGCACAACGAGGATGAGATCAAAAAGAAGGACATTCGCGTCGGGGACACCGTGATCATTCGCAAGGCGGGCATGGTGATTCCAGAAGTTGTCGAAGTGGTGAAATCCAAAAGGCCCGCCGATGCGAAGGAGTTCGATCTTTTTGCGAGCCTCGGCGGCAAATGCCCCGTCTGCGGCGGCCTGATCGCGCGGGACCCCGAGTTCGTCGCGTGGCGCTGCCAGAATATCGCCGGATGCCCGGCGCAAAGCGTCCGGCGGGTTCAGTTCATGGCGCAACGCAACGCGCTTGATATCGAGGGCATCGGCAGCGTGGTTGCCGAGAAAATGATCGAAAGCGGCCTCATCAAAGAGTGGCTCGATGTGTTCGACTTGACAGTGGGCCAACTGGGTGCGTTGAATCTCGGCACGAAGGAGGAGCCGCGCATTTTTGGCGAGAAAAACGCGGCCAAGGTTTGCGAAGCCGCGCGTCGGGCCAGGTCCTTTTCCCTCGCGCGCTGGCTGCTGGCGCTGGGGATTGAAGACGCCGGCGAAACGATCACTTACCAGGTCGCGCAATTTCACAATGATTTGCAAGATGTGGCAGCGTCCAGGCCGTTAAGCGACATCGCCCGGTTGGGCGCCCTGGACGATGAGATGGACGCCGTTTCCCCCTTCGCGAGACAAAACAAGCCCGGAACCGAGGCGGAAAGAGCCGAACGAACCCAACGGTACGAGAGCTTGAAGAAGGAGATTCTGGCTTTGGGCGAGGCATTGGAAAAACAGGGCCTTGTCAAGCGTAGCGAAAAATGGGCGCGGCGTCTGAAGGAGAAGGAGAGCAAAGCCAAGCCGGAGTTCCTCCCGGTCGTGGGACCCAAAGTCGCCAAGAATATCGTGGACTACTTCCGCTCGGAAACCGGGCATCAGGTGCTTTCGCGTCTTGTCAAGCTGGGAATCAATCCGCCGGGCGGCTTGAAAACGGGGGATACGATCCCGGCCGCCGCCGGTTCTCCGTTTGGCGGAAAGACTTTTGTGTTGACCGGCACTTTGGCATCCATGACACGCGACAAGGCGGCGGAGGAGATTCGCGCGCGCGGCGGGAGCGTCGCCGGCGCGGTGAGCAAGAACACGGATTTCCTGATCGCCGGAGCCGAGGCCGGTTCCAAGCTGGAGAAGGCGAAGGAGCTTGGCGTGCCGGTCATTAGCGAGGACAAGTTCCACGAAATGCTCGGTCAGAAGCGGGAAAATGCGGGCGGAAAATCATCCGCGCAGGAGCAGGAACGACTTCATCTTTGAAAGCGCGCCAGCATGCAGGATACCTGTGAAAAAAGAACCTGCCGACACAAAACCATTGAGATGGCATGGGGGGCGTAGGACAGATTTCTTCGCCTTCCCGGTAGGGCAGAGCTGCTGCTCTGCCCTGAATTCTTGGGCGGCGCAGCAGCGCCGCCCTACCGAAGACACGAAGAATTCTGTCCTGCACCCTGACATGGGTGAGCGTTTGGTTAGATTGTGGGGAAGCGGCTCGCCAAGCATAAAGTGAAGGCGGACAAATCAATCAAATATGCGAGTATTAATTCCATGCAAAGTTCAGCCGGGGATGTTCGAGAGCGAATACGCGGTTGAAATTCAGGACGGCCCGGCGAAGATTTCCCTGTTTGCGGACAAATCGCTCGTGCAAGAGCGCGGGAATTCATTTTTCCTCGAAGTTGACTTGGTGCCACCAGCAGGTGGAAAGGCCGAGCGCACGGTTCTGCTTCCAACCGAGTCGTTCGAGACCGGCTCGCGCTGGCTTACCGTCCCGCCTGCCAACCTAGTCGTTGCGTGATCCTGAGCGCCTCTTTTATTTCAGCTTTTCAGCGTTTCAGCATTTCAGCTTTTCCTTCGTGCAACTTTCTGTTTGTGTGAAACCCCCGGATGCCGCACTTTGAGGCCATGCCAAAACCGGTCATGGGACGAAAACTGGGCGCGCTGATGGGCAAATCCCACGGCGCCGGCCCGGCGTCGCGCCTGCCCTGCCCGGATGTCCCGCCTTCCGGCCCCGGAATGCGTTCGCTCTTTCGCGGCGATCCGCCCGCTTCCCACCGGCGGCAGAGGCGCCTTCCCCGGTGGTATCTCTTTGGGGCGGACCTGCTGCTGATGGCGACGGCCCTGCTGGTCATGTTCAGAAGCCCCACCCCGCTCTCAGGCAACGAGAAGTTTTTCGGCGCGGTGGCGGTGGCGCTCGGGGCCAGTTTGGCGGTGATTGCCCTGTGCGTCCGGGACAACGCGGATAATAATAAGTGAGTTAAGCTCTTTGCGTTTGGGTTGGACCGGCGGTGGAATGGCGTGTCTGTAAATAACATACTTGCATGTTGCATCCTGTCATTCATCAACACCCAGGAGGCAGGGCGAGACTCTGTCGAGCCGTGATTTCCAGAAGTCAGAGGTCAGAGGTCAGATCGAGTCACGGCTCGACGGAGTCTCGCCCTACCGTTGTCCGCCGTCGCATCGAATGCTTCTGGGGAGCGCGGTCGTCTCGACCGCCGCGTTCGGCGTCCCGCCGAACGCTCTTCAGGCGTGCCATAGCCGCTTTGCGCGGGTATCTTGACCGGAAATGATGCTGTGAAATGTCTTCTAAAATGGTTTCTTGTTCTCGCCTTGGCCGGCCTCGCGCGCGCGGCGGACAGCGGAGCGGCGGCGGGGAACATCGAAGGGACGGTGATTGTCGCCGGTTCTGGCCAGCCCTTGTCCGGCGTGAAACTCCGTTTGGCGGCCACAAATGGCGCGCCCGCTCCGGTTTTCAGCGGCGCGGATGGTTCGTTTCGCATCACCGGCGTCGCTCAGGGAAAGGCCGTGATTACTGCTGTGTTTCCGGGCGAGCCGGTCGCGGATTGGGTGGCGGAAGACGTTTCGGTGACGGTGGCGGCCGGGGAAACCAGGAAGGATGTGCTGGTCCGCGCCTTGAAGGGCGGCGTGGTGGTGGTCGGAGTTTTGTCGCGGGACGAACGCAAGCCCCTGGCCGATATGCCTGTTTCCTTCACCAGCCAATTCTCCCTGTCCCCAATCGTGGCGATAAGCGGCGCGGACGGTTTGGCCCGGGTGCGCCTTTTGCCCGATAGCTGGCAGATATCCGCCAACGCAGGATCACCCTACGGCGCGCTGACCAATGCCACGGTTGTCACCGGCCGGACCAACCAGGCGGAGGTTCTCGTGGACCCGGGTGTCAAGCTTACGGGGACGGTGCGGGATCCGGACGGCGCGCCAGCGGCGGGAGTCGTGGTTTCGCTAAACGGAAATTACTACGCCAATGCCCATGAAGTTCGTACGGACGCCAATGGCCGTTACGAATTGACGTTGCAGAGGTTCGCCATGCAGGAGGGATTCATGTTCAGGATGGCTGGCGTCCAGACCTACTCTCTGCTCGCCCGCAGCGAAGACCGGAACTTGGTCGCGGTTCGCAGCATCAATGAGAACACCACCAACCAGGATTTGACCCTGCAACCGGGCGTCACCTTGTCCGCGAAGTTGAAGGACGAGGCGGGCCGGCCCGTTACCAATGCCACGGGAATGGCCTATAGCCAGCTCGGCAACTACAATTATCCAAAATCCGCCCGACCCGATTCCCAGGGCCAAATCGAGTTTGCCGGCATGCCGCAGGCGGGAACCTACTATCTCGCTGTATCCGCCAAAGGCTACGGCTCGATGAACGAGCAGATGCAAAGCCAGCCAACCAACCGTCTCGAATTTCCAACCATCGTAATGCCGCGCGCCAATCAAAAACTCGGCGGCACGATTCTGGACGCCGACGGCAAGCCGGTCCCCGGCGTCATAGTGCAAGCCGTGGCGTTCACGAACCGATTCCAGCCATCGGCGGACACGCCGGATGCCTGGGACGTAAAACCCGTTTTCGGACGTTCCCAGGGCCAGACGCAGACCGACAGCCAGGGCCGTTTTTTCTTCGATGAAGTGTGCGAAGGCCCCATCCAGCTCACCCTCAGCCTTCAAAACTCCTCCGTCACCGCGAAAACCGTCGGCGGAACCACCAACATTGTCCTGCGCCTGGATTTAAGCGGATTAAGCGGAGTCAACTTCCGTATCACCACTGTCCCGGCGGCGCCCGCAAATCCCGTTGTGACAATCACCGGCACGGTGCGCGATCCTTCCGGCAAGCCGGCGCCCGGCGTACTGGTGAAGATGTGGGGGGATTACGTGAACATGGCGGAAGTCAAAACAGATTCGGACGGACGCTACTCGCTGAACTGGCGGAAGCAGGTTAACCCCCCGGCGCTCGTCATTTTTGCGCGCGACTTGGAACGTAATCTGGCGTCAAGCCATGAGATTGACGGCACAACCACGAATGTGGACCTGACCCTGCAACCGGGGCTGACGCTCTCGGTGAAGGCGGAGGATGTCCGGGGCAAGCCGATTCCAACGGCGATGGGAACCCTGGCCTATAAGAACTGGACTTTAAGCCGGATTGCCGCCGATGCGCAGGGCCTGATCGAAATCAAAGCCTTGCCGCAGGGACAGGCCTTTAGCGCGACCATCACCTCCAGAGGTTTTAGCGTGGCCAAAGCACTGGCGCCCGCCGAAGAGACTCAGACCACCCATTTCGAGTTCCCGGCCGCCGTGCTCAAAGTGGCCGACCGCCAACTGGCCGGACAGGTGTTGGATCCGGATGACAAACCGTTTCCAAAAGCCAATGTGGATTTGACCGGCGATGGGCAAGTCAGCAGCAGAGCCATTACGGATGATCAGGGCCGCTTTGTTTTTGAAGGCCTCTGCGAGGGAACGGTCCGACTGCTCGCCAACGGCGGCCGCGTCGGCAACTACCGGCTTGTCAATGCCCAGGTGCAAAGCGGCGACACGAATGTGGTCATCCGTTTCGTACGCAACATCGAGCCGGCAGGCAGTCCGGCGATTGTCGTCAACGGGCCGATGGTGACGAATACCGGCACGGTGCTGGACGCTTCCGGCGCGCCGGTTTCCGGGGCGCCCGTCTCCGTCGCGCCGATTTTTGGCAGGAGCTTCGAAGCCACGAGCGATGTCGGCGGAAAGTTCTCCGTCGCCTGGCAGGAGCGGAATTTCGGCGGTACGATAGTCAAGCGTTTCATTTTTGTCCGCGATGAGAAGCGCGATTTGGCCGTGAGCCGCGATGTTGACGTGTCGGCCACCAACCTGGAGCTGCGCCTGGAGCCGGGTTTGACGCTCGCGGCGAGGGTGCAAGATGCCAACGGGGTGCCGATTCCCACGGCGACGGCGAGCTTGCTGGTTGAGACGGGAGCCAGGACATTTGCCTTTAATGGGATTGCAGGCAAGGCCGACGCGCAGGGAGTCATTGAGATCAAGGCTCTGCCCCGGGGCCGAAAATATAGCGCGACGATAGCCGCCAATGGCTATGGCTTTACCAATCTCGCGGTGGAAGCCACGGAGACGCAAACCACCCGATTCGAGTTCCCGGTTGCCGTGCTCGATGCCGCCAACCGCAAAATCTACGGGCATGTGTTGGGGGCTGACAGCAAACCGGTTCCTGAAGTTTATGTGTTGCTCAACGGCGACGGCCAGAAACCGGCCAGAACCACCTCGGATTCCCGCGGATACTTTGCTTTTTACGGTCTCTCCGAGGGCCGCGTCCGCGTGATCGCGAACATAGTGGGTCCCGAAGGCAACTCCATAGGCGGCTCCACGTATGCGCAGGCTGGGGACACAAATGTTCTCATCCGTTTCGGAACGGACCTCCTGAACCAGCCCAACGCGCTGATTGTGACGACTTCCGGCACGGTGTTGGATTCTTCCGGCGCTCCTGTTTCCGGGGCGCGCCTGTCGGTCAGGCCGGGCATTGGGGGACAACCGGAAGTGCAAAGCGACGCCGCCGGAAAGTATTCCATCACCTGGCAGAGTCAAAATAACACGTCGGAAGGAAAGCGCACCACTTTCCCGCTCATCCAATATGTCCTGTTCGGGCACGATACGGAGAGCCACTTGGTTGCGGCGCTTGAAATTGACGACAAAACCACCAATGCTGATCTGCATCTGCAACCCGGTCTCACCCTGTCCGGCCTGGTGCGCGATGACGCCGGCCAGCCCGTGACCAACGCGGTCGTGAATCTCGTCCTTGATCCTCCCGCCGCCCGGGGACCCATTATGATCCGCCTGCCAGCCGCCAACACCGGCGCGCGAGGTTTGTTCTTCATCTCCGCTCTCCCTCAAAAGGCGCGTTACATCGTGAATGTCGCCGCCGCCGGTTATGGCTCCAACAGCCTGCCGGTGCCGGCCAGCCTCACGCAGACAAACCAGTGCCAATTGCCTCCAGTTGTGCTCAAGCCCGCCAACCGGAAACTGGCCGGGCAGGTGATCGGTCTGGACGGGAAACCGTGTTCGGGAACTCAAGTCACCATGCACGGCGAAGGCCAGTCCGGCGTCCAGACTGTCCGCGCCGATTCTGATGGACAATTTGTCATCCAGGAGGTCTGCGAAGGACTGGTGGACATGCGGGCGGTGCTTCCCGCCAGCGCCGGCAACCCCCCTCGGTTTGGTTACCTCCAAGCTCATGGCGGCGACACCAACATCGTCCTCAAGATCGGCATGACCAACGGCGTCCCCATAGTCAGTCCAGCCCGGGCTGGCCCGGTTCCCACAAACCGCCCGCCAACCTCCGCCTCATTGCAACATGAGCCGTAATGCGTCATTCTTCGCCGGTAGGGCGAGACTCCGTCGAGCCGAAACTCGATTTCATCGGAAAAGTCACGGCTCGACAGAGTCTCGCCCTACCGGAAATGATGCTGTGAGAAGTTTGCTTAAATGGTCTCTTGTTCTCGCCCTGGCCGCTTTCGCGCGCGCGGCGGGCGGCGGCGGCGCGCCTGCTGGGAACATCGAAGGCAGGGTGATTATCGCCGGATCAGGCCAGACCTTGTCCGGCGTGAAACTCCGTCTGGCGGCCACAAATGGCGCGCCCGATCCGGTTTTCAGCGGCCCGGATGGTTCGTTTCGCATGACCGGCATCCCTCCGGGAACGGCTGCCATTACGGCTGTGTTTCCGGTCGAACCGGCCGGGGATTGGGTGACACAACACGTCTTTGCGGCGGCGGGTCTTGATGACCTGGTATTTCCGGCCCAGCCAGTCGCGGATTGGGTGGCGGAAGACGTTCCGGTGACGGTGGCGTCCGGGGAAACCAGGAAGGATGTGCTGGTCCGCGCATTAAAGGGCGGCGTGGCGGTGGTTCGCGTCCTGTCGCGGAATGTCCTCAAACCTCTCCCCGATGTGCCGGTTTCCTTCTCCAGTCAATTGTCCCCGTCCCCGATCGTCGCGGCAAGCGGCGCGGACGGTGTGGTGCGGGTGCGCCTCTTGCCAGACAACTGGCGTATCTCGGCCATCAAAGGAGGCGAGGCCGATGGAGAACCCAATATCACGATTCTTACCGGCCAGACCAACCTGACGGAAATTGAGGTGGACCCAGCCATGAAAATCACCGGGACGGTGCGGGGTCCCGACGGCGTGCCGGCGGCGGACGCCGTGGTTTCACTTGACAATCGGTATGAAGCCAGAACGGACACCAATGGGCGGTACGAAATTACGTGGTGGAAGGGTGTCGAGATGCAGGACGACATGATGGTCGGCGAGGATTCCCTCTTCCTGACCGCCCGCAGCGCGGACGGGAACTTGGTGGTGATCCGCGATATTGCCGAGACTACCACCGAACAGGATTTGACCCTGCAACCGACCGTCACCATTTCGGCAACCGTGAAGGACCCTTCTGGCCAGCCCGTTACCAATGCCTCGGCCACCATGTATCTTCTGAACGGCGATCGCAACGATGGAACGGCGGGGGCCAAACCCTCCACGCCCGATGCCCAGGGCCGCATCGAGTTTGCCGGCCTCCCGCGAATGGAGGCTTACTATCTCAAGGTAACAGCCAAAGGCTACGCCTCGATGAACGAAGTGATACAAATGCCAACCCGGCAAACCAACCGCCTTCGATTTCCACCCGTTGTCCTTCCGCTCGCCAATCAACAGCTCGGCGGAAGAATTCTGGACGCCGACGGCAAGCCGCTCGCCGGGGTGGGGCTGCAAGCCTGGGCGTATTCGACCGCGGTCAGGCCGGTGCCCGGCAAGCCGGACGATTGGGACGTGACAATTGTCCGCGGACGATATCAAGGCAACAAGAACACCGACAGCGAGGGCTGTTTCTTCTTCGACGAGATTTGCGAAGGCCCCATCCAACTCCAAATTTCTTATCAAGGTTCCTCCGTCACCGCGCAAACCGTTGGGGGAACCACCAATATCCTCCTGCGCTTGGCGCTCAACAGGCCCCGCACTATCAATCCCCCCGCCGCGCCGGCCGCCAACCAGCTCCTCATAATCACCGGGACAGTGCGCGATCCTTCCGGCGCGCCGGAGGACGGAGTGGTGATCGGGACATGGGGAAGTGGCATGAACACGGCGATGTTCAAAACAGATTCGGCCGGCCATTACTCGATTAGATTGTCGAGGCAGGCCACCAACCTGGTCCTGATTGCGCGCGACCTGGAGCGCAATCTGGCGGCAAGCCATGACATTGACGGCAAGGTCACCAACATTGACCTCACTTTGCAACCGGGGCTGACTCTCTCGGTCAAGGCGCAGGATGTTAACGGCCTGCCGATTCCGTCGGCGATGGAAAACTTGAGCGTGGTAGTGGCAAGAACGGGCTGGCCTCTGAACCGGATTCCCGCACGGGCCGGCGAGCAGGGCCTGATCGAGATCAATGCCTTGCCGCAGGGCTTGTCTTACCGCGCCACCATCACCTCCAGAGGCCTTAGCGTGGCCACAGTCCAGGCCACAGCCGAACAGACGCGCACCAACCGTCTCGACTTCCCCGCCGCCGTCCTCCGAGTGCCCAGCGCCAGTCGTGTCCCGACAAGCCCCCTTGGCCCCACTTCGCCCCTACGGTAGGGCGAAGCTCCCGCTGAGCCAATCCCCGATCCTCAATTCGCAATTAAGAAGTTCCAACAGGAGCAAACAGAGGAAACAGAGGGCGGGAACCGGACGTTCCGTTCTCCGTTCCCTCCGTTTACTCCGGTTCAGAAATCCGCAATCCGCAATCCGCAATCCGTAATTGCCCAGGGGATCTGCTCGACCGGACGGGTGGGGACGATTATCCTGTCCCCCATGCGAAGCTGGTTTCTCATTCTTCTGGCAGGCCTGAGCCTGGCGGCGCAGGGCCGGGGGGACGCGGTGGATGACCTCATGCGCGAGGCCATGAGGCAACACCCCATTCCGGGCGCGGCGCTGGCCATTATCCGGGACGGCCAAACCGTCAAGACCGCCGCTTACGGAATGGCCAATTTGGCGCGGCGCGCGCCCGTCACGCCCGAAACCGCTTTTGAAATCGGCTCTGTCACCAAGCAATTCACCGCCGCCGCCATCCTCCTGCTGGCCCAGGAGGGCAAGGTGTCCGTGGACGACCCAATCCCGCGCCATCTCAAGGGCGCGCCGGAGAGCTGGAGCCGGATCACCATCCGCCATTTGTTGACACACACTTCGGGGCTGAAGAATTACACCGGGCTGGACGGCTTTGAACTCGCCCGCCATTTAAACCAGGAGCAGTTCATCGCCAAAATCGCCGTCTGGCCGCCCGATTTTCAGCCGGGCGAGAAATGGGCTTATTGCAACACCGGCTATAATCTGCTGGGCTACATCATTGAAAACGCGAGCGGGAAAAATTACCGGGATTTCCTCCAACAAAACATCTTCACCCCGCTGGGCATGACAGCGACCGCATTGCGAGACCCAGGCTCCATTCTGCCGTCGCGCGCCCTCGGCTACGAAACCAACCGGGCCGGCCAGTTCACCAACCGCAACGCCGATCTGACCGATGTCTTTTCCGCCGGCGCGCTGGTCTCAACCGCCGGCGACCTGGCCCGGTGGAACGCCGCAATGAATACAGATGTACTCCTAACGGCCGCCAGCCGCGCGCAAATGTGGACGCCGGTGAGATTGGACGACGGCACGGCGCACCCCTACGGTTTCGGCTGGTTCCTGGGGCCGTGGCAGGGCCATGCCAACATCGGCCACAGCGGCTCGACCGCCGGTTTTTCCGCCAGCTTCCAGCGTTTCCCGGAGGCGGGCCTCACCGTCATTCTGCTGACCAACTCGGATGAGTTTGACATTGCGACCCGGCTGGCCCGCGAAATCGCGGAATTGGAAATGAAAAATCCTTCCGTTAAATGATTACGCTGCTAAGTTACCCCGGCCACTTGAAATCCTTCCGCTTCGAGCAGGGAGCGGATTTTCGCGGCCTGGTTGCCCTGAAGTTCGATGCCGCGCCCGCGAATGGTGCCGCCGCAGCCGCAGGCGTTGCGGAGCCGCCGGCCCAGGTCCTCGATGCAGGCCAGGCTGATGTGCGGCGCAAAATCGTCAATCACGATCACGACCTTGCCGCCGCGATGCGCGGTTTCGCGCCGCAACACCACGCGCCCGGGTTTTGGAATGCGGGCGGCGGACCGGGAGGCCGGCGGGGCGGACGCGGCCGGGCCGGGCGGCAGGCCGTCGAGTTGCAAGCCGGCGAACGGATCATTCAACACCGGCGGGCTGCCGGCGGAGACGCGAGATTTGTCTTTTTTGGACATGTCAAGAATACTGGAACCGCACGCATGGTGTATAAACGGCGCCCGCCCCCGATTCAAGCAAAAGGCGCCGGGGCATCCCGTGGGCGCAAGACAGTTTTCTTCGCCTTCCCGGTAGGGCAGAGCTGCCGCTCTGCCCTGGATTCGTGGGCGGCGCAGCAGCGCCGCCCTACCGAAGACAAGAAGAATTTTGTCCTGCACCCGCTCCCGTTTGGGATGGCGGTTTCCGGTTCCTAATCCTAATCTATTGGCATGGCGTATGTTTATCCAACGCGCAGCGATTACGTTTGGGGTCCCGAATCGGCGAAGGTAAGAAGTGACACGAAGTTTCGAGTGGCGTTATTTATCAGAAAAGACATGTTATGAAAATTGGCATCGGTTCCGATCACGCGGGTTTCCCGTACAAGGAAGAAATCAAACCTTATCTGCAAAGCCTGGGCCATGAGGTGCGCGACTTCGGCACTGACAGCCCGGCGCCGGTGGATTATCCGCGCTTCATCCGCCCGGTGGCGGAGGCGGTGGCGGCGGGCCAATGCGAGCGGGGGATTGTGCTGGGCGGTTCCGGCAACGGCGAGGCGATGGTGGCCAACCGGGTGCGCGGCATCCGTTGCGCGCTCTGCTGGAACCTAGAAAGCGCGCGCCTGGGCCGCGAACACAACGACGCCAACATGCTGTCCATCGGCGAGCGCATGGTCCCGCTCGAACTGGCCTTGCAGATTGTCAAAGTCTGGCTCGACACCCCCTTCGCCGGCGGCCGCCACGCCGTGCGCATTCAGGAAATGGATCAGCCGTAGGCTCCGCGCAAGAACCGCATCCAACTGTCGCCATGCTTGAGAATCTTGGCCTCCTCCCAGACCGCCGGGACGCTCAATGTGTCGCGCCGGGCGTGGCCTAAAATGAACAGGCCTCCGGGCGATGCCAGCGCGGGCAATCCGGCGTCGTCCAGCAGTTGCTGGGCGAAGGAGGCCGAGCGGCGGCCCGTGTTTTTTTCGCCGTAGGGCGGGTCGGCGAAAATGAGATCGAAGTGTTGACTCGCGGCGGCCATTTGCGCGATGGCGGCAAACGCATCCTGCACCCGGAGGTCGAGCAGGCCGGAGGGCAGCCGCGCCAGTTCCAGGTTCTCCCGGATGAACCGCGCGTGGCGCGCCGATTTTTCCACGCAGACGGCATGCGCGGCGCCGCGGCTGAGACATTCCAAGCTCAACGCGCCGGTGCCGCCAAACAGCTCCAGCACCCCGGCCCCGGCAATGCGCGGGGCCAGGCTGTTGAAAACGGCCTGCCGGACCAAGTCGGGCGTGGGACGAACCTCAAAGCCTTTCGGGGCTTTGAGAATCGTCCCGGCGGCAGTGCCACCGATGATACGCATCGAATTCCAGGCGGGCCGGAATGGCCGTGCCGCCTTAAATTCCCTTGCTGATCATGTACTTGACCAAGTCGGCCACGCGGCAGCTATAGCCCCATTCGTTGTCATACCAGCTTATCAGTTTGAAGAACCGCTTGTTCAATTCAATGCCCGAACCGGCGTCAAAGATGGACGATGCCTTGCAATGAATGAAGTCGGTGCTCACCACTTCGTCGGTAGTGTATTCGAGGATGCCCTTCAAATAGGTCTCGCTGGCCTTCTTCATCGCGGCGGAGATTTCCGCGTAGCTGGTCTCCTTGACCGTGCGCACTGTCAAGTCAACGCACGACGATGTCGGCACCGGGACGCGGAAGGCCATGCCCGTCAACTTGCCCTTCACTTCCGGAATGACCAGGCCGACGGCCCGCGCCGCGCCGGTGGTGGAGGGGATGACGTTGATGGCGGCGCTGCGTCCGCCCTTCCAATCCTTCTTGCTGGGGCCGTCCACCGTTTTTTGGGTGGCGGTGTAGGCATGGATGGTGGTCATCAAACCTTCCTCGACGCCAAAACCTTCCTTGAGCAGCACATGCACCACCGGCGCCAGGCAATTGGTCGTGCAGGAGGCGTTGGAAATGATGTGGTGTTTGGCCGGGTCGTACTTCTGGTTGTTGACGCCCATCACGACCGTGATGTGCTCGTTCTTCGCCGGGGCGGAAATGATGACCTTCTTCGCGCCGGCGGCCAGATGGCCCTTGGCCTTTTCGCCGTCGGTGAACAGGCCCGTGCATTCGATGACCAGGTCCACGCCCAGGTTTTTCCACGGCAGGCCGGAGGGGTCCTTGGCGCTGACGACGTGGATGTCCCGGCCATTGACGACCAGGATGTCATCCTCGGTCTTGTCCGGCGCCGATTTGCGGGAGGAAACCTGGCCGTTGAAGCGGCCCTGGGTGGAATCGTATTTGAGCAGGTAGGCCAAATTGTCGGCGGGCACAATATCCCCCGCGGCGACCACGTCCAGGTCCTTGCCGATCATTCCTTCCTCGGCGATGGCCCGGAACACCAAACGTCCAATTCGTCCAAATCCATTGATTGCAACTTTAAGTGGCATATTTCGTTTTTCTTTCTATTGATGATGATAATTACCATGAATACCAATCTAAGGGTGTCATGTTACCGGCCCGCCGCGCCCGGTCAACCAAAAATCTTCTCCCATCGTACTGCGTCAGGGGCGGCGGGGAAAGGTAGGGCGAGGCTCCAGCCGAGCCGTCTTGGGGTGGGGAGGCTCCGCAGGAGCGTCGCCCTACCATCCACGACAGACGCAATACCCCCAATCACGGAAACACCAAGCGGATCGAGGGGGACGAAGGAACGTGCCCGGCGGGCCAGTTGGTGGTCGGGTTTGCGCGACTCAGCCAAGTTTGGATGAAAGCGGCGCTGCTGGTCATTTGAGCACTGCCATCGCCGAGCAAGATATTGCCGTAACCCGAAGCGTTTCCGGCTGAATGCATCTTCAAGGACCATGAAACAGGGCCGGAAATTGGGACAGCGACGTCGTTCCCTTTGCCATTCGTGGGGGAGTAGCCGTAATCGGAATCCGGCACTTTGCCAGGACCTAAATTGCGATCCCCGGCTTGGATGGACTGAGGATAGATGTCGCTTGCGCTAACGCCGACAAAGTAGGAGATGTGCGTGTTATCCTTGAAATCTGTTGTTAAGTTTGTGGCCGGTTTCCTTTCGTCCTTCGGGCAGAGGAGCAGCTTGGGATACTCCCCAAGCTCGTTGTGCATGATCAAATAATTTGTCCAGCACAGCGCACCTTGATCGATATTCGTGAGGTAATCCCCCCATCCTCCCTTGGCGACCGTCTGGTCTGCGGGAATGTGATTGTCATTATCCCCGGCCCAGAGGCGATAAGCCGTGCCGATTTCCTTGAGATTCTCGACGCAATTGTAGGGTGGTATCTTCGAACTACGGCCCTTCAGCACCAACCGCGGTAAGAGGATTGACGTCCACCCCACAACGATCACAACCACGACGGCCAACTCAATGCGAGTGAACGCGGATACATCACGCCTCATTCTTTGTTTCATACAGTCTCCACAGCCAAGTCAAACACATCTCGCGGCGGAAAGCAAGGCGATTCTGGGAATGGAGTAATGGAGAGTTGGAGTATTGGAGTGTTGGGGCGGCGTTTCTTCCCATCACTCCACCACTCCACCACTCCATCACTCCATCTCCCCGTTCTGCTCATTCCCCTCTCGGCTCCCACGCGTCGCGCAGGGCGTCGCCGACGAAGTTGAGCGCGAGCAGGGTCAGCGCCAGCACCGCCCCCGGAAAAACAATCAGCCACCAGTACACGCGAATGGAGTTGATCTGCTCGCTGCCGCTGGCAATGAGCGATCCCAAACTGGCCTCGGGCGGCTGAATGCCCAGTCCCAGCCAGCTCAAAAACGACTCGTATAAAATAATGGATGGAACCGTCATTGTCAGATAGACGATGATCACGCCATAGACATTGGGCAGGATGTGACGCCGCAATATCCGCCAGTGGCCGGCCCCGAGGACGCGGCTGGCGTCCACGAAGGCCCGGTGGCGCAGGGAGAGGACCTGGCCGCGCACGATCCGCGCCATCGGCAGCCACGACACCGCGCCCAACCCGCCAAACAGCGCCGTGAATTGCAGCCATTGCACCGCCCCGTCGGAAAGGCGCTCCGGCCCGGTTTGCCATTTCCCCAGCAGGGCGTTGAGGGCGGTGATCAGGACGATGACAAATATGATTGACGGCATCGAATAAAGCACGTCCACGCAGCGCATCATCACGGCGTCCCAGCGCCCGCCGCAGTAGCCGGCAATCGCGCCCCACAAGACGCCGATGACCAGGCTGACCGCCGTTCCCACCAGGCCGACGAACAGGGAAAGCCGCGCGCCGCCGCAAACCCGGCTCAACAAATCGCGTCCGTGAACGTCAGTTCCAAACCAGTGCGGGCCGCCGGGCGGCAGGAATTGGGCGTCGGAAACGGCGTTGGGCGGCCAGGTCATGGCCGGCGGAAGATGCGCCGCGACCGGGGGCCGGCTGAAAAGGGGCCAGATCAAAATTGCCGCCACGATCAAGGCGAGAAGCGAAGCGGAGGCCATCGCCACCCGGTTTCGCCGAAATCGCCGCCAGGCGCGCTGATTGGGACTGAGAGGCCGGGCCGGATTCACGGCGGCCGGGGATGGAGCGATGTCATTCATATTTCACGCGCGGGTCCAGCGCGCTGTAGGCGAAATCAACGGCCAGATTCAACACCAGCAAGAGCACCGCGTAGAGCAGCACCAGGCCGACGACCATCGTGTAATCGCGATCCAGCGAGCTGTTGACCATGAACGCGCCGATGCCCGGTATTTGAAATAGATTCTCCACGATGAACGAGCCGGTGAGCAGGTCGGCGAGCATCGGCCCGGAATAGGAGAGCACCGGGAGCACCGCGATGGGGAAGGCGTGTTTGGCGAGAACGGCGAATTGGCCCAGGCCCTTGGCGCGCGCGGCGGTGATGAATTCGGCCTGCATGGTGGCGAGCATCCCCTCGCGCATGAGACGCGCGATGCGCCCGGAAAAATAGAGGCCGAGCGTGAGCACGGGGAGGATGGCGTGCCAGGGCGACCCCCAAAGGGCAACGGGGAACCAGCGCAGTTTGATGGCGAAAAACATGATGAGGATGGGACCGATCACCAGGCCGGGAACGCAAATCACCAGCAACGCCGCCAGGCTCCCCGCGTAATCCTGCCACCGCCCCCGGCGCGCCGCGGTGAAAAAGCCGAGCGGAATCCCCGCGCCCAGCGCGAAGCAAAACGCGGCCGCGCCGAGCGTCAGGGAAACCGGCAACCCCTGGCCGATGATGTCGCTGACGGAGTGATTGCGATACTTGAGGGACGGCCCGAAATCGCCGTGGAGGATGCCGCCGAGATAGCGGAAGTACTGTTGCAGGAGCGGTTCGTCCAGGTGGTACTTGGCGCGCAGATTGCGTTCGATTTCGGGCGAAGCCGGTTTGCGTTCGCGATCAAACGGCCCGCCCGGCACCGCGCGCACCAGCGCAAAGGCGAGGAAGCTGATGACCAGCAGCAGCGGAATCAGAAAGAGAATTCGCTTGACGAAATACATTCAATCCGGGTTCGTTGAGGAGTTTGTCAATGCATCGCTGAAGCCGGGGAAAGGTAGGGCGAGACTCTGTCGAGCCGTGACTTCGTCCCAAGAAATCGAGTTTCGGCTCGACAGAGTCTCGCCCTACCGTCCAAGACTTATGTTCTTAAATCGTGGTTTCTCTTTTGGCGTTGGGTTACGGCCTTTCGCGTTCACGCCTGTCGTCCGGAGCGGGCTTCGAGCCAACGCCCGAAGGACTTCGAGCTTTCGCCTGACATTCTGCCTGCCAGGATGTTCTCCACGCTGATATCCTCGTCCAAATCGGGCCAGTGAATTCCTTCACCCTCGCCGATAAACCTATGGTTGGCCCGCTCGATGGGGGAACCTTGCAACAATCGGGGATACCAAGCCAGCGGCACAGAAACCGTGCGCCCGTCTGCCAAATCAACAATCAGGGTGTCCTCTGTTAATCGGACTGCCGTCGCTCTGCTGGCTGCGCTGTCAATCACCAAAGTATTCATGCCATTTTTCCAAGAGTACGACCTGATGCGCTGAAATCAACCTGTAAATGTCCATCAGTTCACCCCGGCTGAAACCGCTGCTCGTCACCAACGAGATGGGTTCAAGCCAGTATTTTGCCTTGCTCCTATCCCGCTCGACATGCACATGAGGCGGCTCTTCGCGGTCTCCTGCGTAGAAGAACGCGCGATATGGTCCAGAACGCAAAACAGTTGGCATGAGCGAGTCTGGTGGATTTTGCCCCTCCGGCTCATTTGCGCTGTTTTTCCTGAATGATCCGCTCCCCGATGGAACGCATCTCGCCTGACGAATACGGCGTGAACGGCCCATCTATGGCCTTAAGCAATTCCGCCTCAAGTTCAGGGCTGTCCGCCTCCAAGTCCAGCGGCTTGCGCGTGTCGAGCCAGACCTGCTTTTCACCGTCAGTCAAGACGATAACCGCTCCCTCATGGGCCTCGGCAATAAGTTCGGCCAGTTGCTCTTGAGCTTCTCCGACAGTCAGCGTTTTCACGTTGGCAGCCTAACTCAAACTCTTCGCTTGGGCAAGGCGGGAATCATGTGCGAAACAGCACGTCTTCGCGTTTGAATAGGGCGACGGCCAGGGCCACGGCCGCGGCGGCGTAAAGGCACATGGAACCGAAAACCACGGCGATGTAGTTCCAGTGAAACAGCCCCGACATGATTTCCCGGCCGGCCAAACTGACGTTCAACACCGGCACCAGCGCCAGCGGATAATTGAGTTCCACGCCGGGCAGCGCCGCCACCGCCGCCGGAATCACGGCGCAGATCAGCATCGGCTGGAGATAGGAATTGGCCTCCTTCGCGCTGCGGGAATACAAGCCCACGGCCAGCATCGCCGCCGAAAAGAAAATCGCCAGCGGCAGCATCATCACCAGGACGGCGAGGAGGGAGGCGGGATCAATCGTCAGCGGCAACGGATTGCCTCGGGCCGTGTTGCCCGCCAGTTGCTTGAGCAACATCACGGCCCCGCCGTTGGAAACCACGGAGAGGCAGGCGGTGGCCAGCGACACCGTCAGCACCACCAGGCCCTTGCCCAAAACCAGGTGCGTGCGCGACACCGGACTGCACAACAGGGTTTCCATCGTGCCCCGCTCTTTTTCGCCGGCCGTCAAGTCAATCGAGGGATAGATCGCGCCGGTCATGCACATCATGATCACGACGTAGGGCAGGATCATCCCGATGAGGTTGCCGCCGACTTTTTTGGGCGGGACGACGTTGGCGTTCCGGATTTCAAAGGGCGCGGCCAGCTTGTCCGGCAAATGGCGCTCGGCCAAACGCCCGGCGACAATGCGCTCGCGCCTGGCCTGGAAGAACTGGTCCAGCGACTGCGCGGCGAGGGCGGATTTGAATTCGCCTTCGTAGGTGTAGATGGTGACGGACGACGATTCGCCCGCCTGGACGGCGGCATCGAAGTTCGCCGGGATGCCGATGGCGGCATTGATTTTCTTGTCGGAAATGAGGTTGGTGAAATCGCGGCTTGGCGGGACGAACGAAAAGGCGCTGGTTGCGCGCAAGGCCGCCATCGTCTCGGGAGAATCCTCGCCGCCCAGCACCATCACCGTGGGAATTTCCTGCCGCATTCTCCCGCCCAGTTTCATGGAGGCCAGGACCAGGCCCGTCATCAGCAGCGGCATCACGATCACGGGCATGACGATCATGGAAACCACCGTGCGGCGGTCGCGCAACAGGTCGAGCAGTTCCTTGCGATAGACGATGGCTATGGCGCGGCGGCTCACGGTGTTTCCTCCACGACGCGGACGAAAATGTCCTCCAGGTCCCGGCAGGCAAACCGCTCGCGCAATTGCGCCAGGCTGCCTTCCGCCAGGATGCGCCCGCGGTGAAGGATGGCGATGGTGTCGCAAAGTTTCTCCATCTCGCTCATGACATGTGTCGAGAAAATCACCGTCTTGCCCCGCTCGCGGCATTCGCGGATGAACGCCAGGACCGCGCGGGCGGCCAGCACGTCCAGCCCGCGGGTCGGCTCGTCGAAAATCATCACCGCCGGGTCGTGGATGATCGTGCGGGCGATGGAAACCTTCTGTTTCATGCCCGTGGAAAGCTTGTCGCAACGGCCGTCGCGGAATTCATTCATGTCCAGCGCGGCAAAAAGAGATTCCAGGCGCGGGCGCAACACGCCGTCGGGCAGGCCGTGCAGGCGGCCAAAGTACTCCACCAATTCGCGCGCGGTGAGCCGTCCGTAGAGAGCCGTGCCGGCGGAAAGAAAGCCGATGTTGGCGCGGACTTTCTCCGGCTGGGTGAGCACCTCGTAACCGGCGACGGTGGCGGCGCCGGAAGTGGGCTGAAGGAGCGTGGCCAGGAGGCGCAGGCAGGTGGTTTTGCCCGCGCCGTTGCCGCCGAGCAATCCAAAAATCCGCCCCGGCTGGCAACGGAGGCTCACGTTGTCCACCGCGCGGATTTCCCCGCGTTTCTTGTCGCGGAAGATTTTGGTCAGTTGCCGGGCTTCGATCATGGCGTCGTCCCGCCACCATAGCCGAAGTCCCTGCGGGCCGGAACAAAAAATTGGGGAACATTTCTGGAAATTAGCACATTGTGAATTCCGACATGAATTCCGACCGGCTTGCAATTCCATCGAAGGTCATTTAAGCTTCCATCAATGAGCAACAGTGCGCAAGCCGTCATCCAGCAGTTCAACAACCTGCCCCAAGCCGAGCAATTGGCGGTCTATGAAGCGATTGCCCGCAAGGTGACCCCGGCGGACTACGGGCCGCTCTCAGATGAGGACCTTACAGCAATCGCCGCTGAGACCTTTGGATTGCTGGAACCGGGAGCGGAACTCCTGGACGGCACCCCAGTTCGCGTCGAAACCACCGAGCCTGGCTCCGACGGCTCATCGGCTGGTGAGTACGATCCTTTTCGGATGGGTGAGCGGGCGGTCGAAACCGGCATCCCTGACTTGGCCACCAATGTGGATCATTACCTCTACGGCCATCCGAAGGTGAGCCATGCCGGCTAACGCCGTTTTCCTCGACACCAACGGCTGGCTGGCCTTGCTGAACGCCTCCGACCAGCTTCACCAACGGGCAGACAGCGTCTGGCGCGATTTGGGACGGCGCGGGTATTCGATAGTACTGACTGATTGGATCATCGCCGAAACAGGCAACGGGCTGGCCCGAACGCGGGCTCGCGACCGCTTTTTCCAAATCGCTGAAGGTGTACTGAAGGATCCTCGCTGCCGGGTCGTGTTTATCACAGCCGCGATGTTGCATCGCGCGCTCGACTTGTATTTGGCGCGGACAGACAAACAGTGGGGCTTGGTGGACTGCGCATCCTTCCTCGTCATGACCGACGAAAAGATCGTTGAGGCGTTGACGAATGACCACCATTTTACCCAGGCGGGGTTCAGGTCTCTGCTTCCCCTTCCTTAAGGCATTACTCCATCACTCCAAAAACCGTTGGCTTCCTCCAAGGGCGCCCAGCCCGGTCATTCTTGCCTATCGGAGTGGACGCGCGCTGGCAATAATTACCGCGTTTGTCCCCCGCTCCCTTCGCAACTGCCCCGTCCGCAAGTCTTTCGCCCGGCTGGCATGTTGGCTGCTAAGGCGAAGGAAGCTCTCGAGCCATGATAGACGCATTGTTCAATCAGCCCACTTATGTGGCCGCCAAGAAAATGCTGGACGCGACCGTCCTGCGCCAGGAAGCCATCGCCAGCAACTTGTCCAATGTGGAAACGCCCAATTACAAGCGCCTGGACGTCGCGCCGTCTTTCGAAGCCCAACTAAGCCAGGCGGTGAAAAGCGGGGACCCGGCGCAAGTTGCCGGCCTTCAACCGCGCCTGGCCGTGGACGCGTCGGCGGAGTCGGGACGCAGCGACGGCAACACAGTGACCCTGGAATCGGAGATGTTGAAACTGAACCAAAACACCGTTGAGGACGCGCTGGAAACGATGTTGATCACCGGATCGCTGGCGAAAATGCGCCTGGCGATCACGGGCAAGTAACCCATTTGAACCATGATCAGCCTTCTCGCCGGCATCAACAGCACCGCCGCCGCCCTGGACGCGGAACGCGTCCGCATGGACGTCATCTCGCAGAACATCGCCAACGTCAACACCACCCGCGGGCCGGACGGCAAGCCTTATCAGCGCCAGCAAGTCGTCTTTTCCTCCGTGCTCCGCGCGCAGCAAGCCGGCGAAACCGGCGCCCCGCAACAAGTCCAAATCGCCCGCATCGAAAAAGACAGCCGGCCGCCGCGCATGGTCTATCTGCCCGGCCATCCCGACGCCAATGAACACGGCATGGTCGCCGTGCCCGACATCAACATCCACGAGGAAATGGCCGACATGATCTCCGCCTCCCGCTCGTACGAGGCCAATCTGGCCGTCGCCAAAAACGCCCACGCCATGGCCATGGCCGCCCTTTCCATCGGCAAACACTGATAACCACCGCTTCCCATGGACCCCCTCTCCGCCCTCAAGATCGCCGGCCTCCCCGACATCGGAAGCCAACTGACCCAGGCGGCCCAGGATGCCCAAGCCAGCCCAAAAATTTCAATCCCGGACCTGAAGCAATTGTCGCCCGGCCTGGACCTCTCGGCTCCCGCCGCCGCTCCGTTGTCCGCCGCCGGCGCGTCCTCCGGCGCCGCCTCCTTTTCCAATGTCCTGGGCGGCTTCATCCAGGAAGTTTCCGACAAACAAGCCGCCGCCGCCGACTCGGTGGCCGGTTTGCTCGGCGGAAAGAACGTCTCCCTGCACCAAACCATGATTTCGATGGAGGAAGCCAGCGTTTCCTTCCAGCTCATGGTGGAGGTGCGCAACCGCCTGCTTGACTCCTACCAGGAACTCATGCGCATGCAGGTTTGATTTTGCAAGGCAGATTTGTCATGAATAAAAACATCTCCCAACTCGGGCAGCAACTGGCCGGCATCTGGAAACAGCTCGGCCTCAACCAGCGCATCAGCATCGCCCTGGCCACCCTCGCCGTCCTCGGCGGCCTGGCCGGCGTGGCCTGGTGGTCCAGCCGCTCCGAGTTCTCCCTCCTCTACGGCAAATTGGATGAAGGCGAAGCGGCCAAAGTCATCGCCGCCCTCGACGAGGCCAAGGTCCCCTACCAAATCAGCCGCGGCGGCGGCGCCATCATGGTCCCCGCCGACAAGGTCTATCAGGTGCGGATGCAAATGGCCGGCAAGGGCATCCCCCGCGGCGAAGGCGTCGGATTCGAGATTTTCGACAAGGCCAATTTCGGCATCTCCGATTTCGTCCAGCGCGCCAATTACACCCGCGCCGTCCAGGGCGAACTGGCCCGCACGATCAGCCAGTTGGACGAGGTGGAAAGCGCCCGCGTCATGATCGTCATGCCGGAGAACCGCCTCCTCACCGACACCCAGCGCAAGCCCACCGCCTCCGTCTTTGTCCGCGTCAGGGGTTCCGCCCAGTTGCCCGCCTCCGCCGTCAATTCCATCCGCTTCCTGGTCGCCAACAGCGTCGAAGGCTTGCAAGTCAACAATGTTTCCGTCGTGGACAACATGGGCAACGTCCTCTCCCAAAACGACGACGCCGGTTCCGTCTCCGGCCTTTCCAACAGCCAGCTCGCCGCCCGCCGCGAGGTCGAGCAATATCTCTCCAAAAAGGCCGAGGGCATGCTTGATCAGGTCCTCGGCCCGGCCCAGGCCGTCGTCCGCGTTTCCGCCGAGATCAACTGGGACACCACCACCCGCACCGAGAAAAAATTCGACCCGGACGGCCAGGTCGCCCGCACCACGACCACCACCGACGAGGACACCGACACCGACACCACCACCGCCGGCGGCGCCCCCGGAAGCGGCGCCAACGGCGACAGCGACAACACCAACGCCGTCGCCGCCGCCCCTGTCAACAGCAGCCGCAGCCGCAAGAAAAACACCAGCAATACGTACGACATTAACGAGATCACCAGCAGCGTCATCGAGGCGGCCGGCGGGTACAAACGCCTCTCCGCCGCCGTCTTTGTCGCCCAGCGTTTTGAAGGCGAGGGCGCCGCCCGCAAAGCCGTGCCCCGCGACCCGGCGGAGGTGGAAAAGCTCAAGCGCATCGTCCAGAGCGCGCTGGGCATCCAGACCGCCGGCGACCTCGCACGTCAAGACGAAATCGTGCTGGAAGAAATGCCCTTCAACGACCAGCCCGCGCGCGAGCTGACCCGGCAGTTGGATCAGCAGGAAAAGCGGCAGGTCTGGCTCGATCTGGCGCAGAAGCTCCTCTATCCCGCCCTGGCCATCGGAATCCTGTTCGCCTTCTGGCGCATGTTCCAAAAGGCCAAAGCCGAGGAAATCCGCCTCTCTTTTCCAGGGGCTAACGGCCAGGCCAACGGCAACGGCCACGCCAAGACCGTCCTGCCCGGCAAGGGCGTCGTCACCGTCGAAGTCCTCAACCAATTGATCCGGGAGAACCCGGCGAACATGACCCAGGCCGTGCGAAGCTGGCTGGGCCGCGCCAAAAACGAGAACTAATTTGCAATTATGGAAACCGCCGCCGCCGTCTTGCAATGCTCCGCCATGACCAAGCTCCAAAAGCTGGCCGCACTCCTCATCATGGTCGGCGCGGAAAGCGCCTCCGAACTTCTCAAGAATCTCGATGAGGAGGAGCTGGAAGCCGTTTCCGCCGAGATGGCCCGCCTGGCCTTCATCAGCCAGGAAATGCAGCAGGAAATTTTGCGGGAATTCACCGACGTCGCGGTCGCCGCCAGCGCCGCCGTCCTCGGCGGCCCCGGCTACGCGAAAAAAGCGCTCGAACGATCCGTCGGCCCCTCCCGCGCCTCCGACATCATCCGCCGCGTCGCCCCGGCCGCGGCCCCCGTGCCCGCGATGCAGCCGCTCCTGGAAATGGACCCCGGCGAGCTGTTCAATCTGCTCAAACAAGAGCAACCGCAAACCATCGCCCTGATCGCCAGTTGTTTGTCCCCGGAAAAAAGTTCGCAGCTTCTCGCCCTCCTGCCGCCCGCCGCCCGCGATCAGGTGGTCGAACGGCTGGCCACAATGGGCCCGACCCCCGTCGAAGTCATCGAACGCATTGTCAAGGTCCTGAGCCAGAAAGCCGGCGCGCAACCCGCGCGCCCCTTGAGCCAGACCGGCGGCGTCCGCTCCGCCGCAGCCCTTCTCAATTCCCTGGAAAAAAACCTCAGCCAGTCCGTCTTGCGCGACCTGGAAAAACGCAATCCCGAATTGGGCCGCGAGATACGCCAGAAAATGTTCACCTTCGACGACCTGATTTTGCTCGGCCCGGCGGCGCTTCAGAAGATCATGCGCGAAATTGACCTCCGCGACCTGGCCCTCTCGCTCAAGACCGCCGGCGCGCAACTCAAGAGCATCCTCCTTTCAGCCGTCTCCAAACGCGCCGCCGAAACCGTGGATGAGGAAATCTCCATGCTCGGCCCGCTCCGGAAGTGGGAAATCGAAGCCGCCAAGGGCCGCATCGTCAAGGCCGTCCGCCATCTCGAAGACGTCGGCGAAGTGGACCTGAACAATCTCCGCAACTCTTATCGCAATGAACTCCTGGTCTGAGACGATTGCCCTTTCACGTCCTTTGCGCGACGCCCGCCCGGCCGGCGACGCCGCTCCGCCTTCCGCGGAAGACCTTCGCCAGGCCGAATTATCGGCCCGTTACCAGCTCGGTTTGGCGGACGGCGAAAAAGCCCTGACCGAAAAACTGATCCAGCAGCGCGCCGAATTGCACGAGTTGGCCCAGGGCCTTCTCGAATCCTTGCGCCAAGCCGTCCCGCAGGTCGTTCGCGAGACGGAAAGCGCCATGGTTTCCCTCGCCCTGGCCGTCTCGCAAAAACTGGTCGCCGACCTCCCCATTTCCTCCGCCATGGTCGAAGCCTCCGTCCGCGACGCCCTGGCTGAGGTCGAAGGCGCCGCCCGCTTCACCGTCCGGCTGCATCAGGCCGATTTGGAACTGTTGCAAAAGACCGGCTCCCCCTTGTTGACTCCCGCCGCGGGCCGCGATTTTCACTTCCTGGCTTCCTCCGATGTCACTCGCGGCGGCTGCCTTGTAGAGACTAATTTCGGCACCGTGGACGCGCGGCGCGAAACCAAATTGGACCTCTTGAAAAGGAACCTGCTGACATGATGACCGAAACGGACATCCAGCCCGTCAACCGCCTCGAACACCTGCTCCGCCGGGTCGAGCAGACCCAGGTCCTGCGCAATCACGGGCGCGTCGTGCAATTGATCGGGCTGGTCATTGAGTCCGAAGGACCCCTCGTCGCCGTCGGCGAAATCTGCCGCATCGAATCCGCCCGCCACGACGGCTCGACTCTGGCCGAAGTGGTCGGCTTTCGCAATCATCACGTCTTGCTCATGCCGCTGGGCGAAATTCACGGCATTCATCCCGGCAGCGAAGTCATCGCCCTGGGCTCCGCTTTGCGCGTGCCCGTCGGCGAACAGTTGAAAGGCCGCGTGCTGGACGGACTGGGGAACCCGCTCGACGAAAAAGGGCCGATCCAGGCCGAAGATCAAGCCGCCTTGCACCTGCAACCCCCGCATCCCTTGCGCCGGCAGCGCATCCGCCAGCCCTTTCAGACCGGCATCAAGGCGCTCGATACCCTGGTTCCCTGCGGACGCGGCCAGCGCCTCGGCATTTTCGCAGGCAGCGGCGTCGGCAAATCCACCTTGCTCGGGATGATCGCCAGCCAGGCCGAGGCGGACGTGAACGTGATCGCGCTGATTGGCGAGCGGGGCCGCGAAGTCCGCGAGTTCATGGAAAAAGATCTCGATGAAGCCGGACGCCGCAAATCGGTGGTGGTGGTGGCAACCTCCAACCAGCCCGCCCTGGCCCGGGTCAAAGGCGCCTTCGCCGCCATGACCATCGCCGAGTATTTTCGCAACCAGGGGCAAAATGTGTTGCTGATGATGGACTCGGTGACCCGCTTTGCCATGGCCCAGAGGGAAATAGGCCTGGCGGTCGGCGAACCGCCGACCACCCGCGGCTACACCCCTTCCGTCTTTTCCATCCTGCCTCAATTATTGGAGCGGGCTGGCGCGGGCGAGCGCGGCTCCATCACCGGCCTCTTCACCGTCCTGGTGGAAGCCGACGACATGAACGATCCCATCGCCGACTCCGTGCGTTCCATCCTCGACGGCCATGTGGTTCTCACGCGCGAGCTGGCCACGCAAAACCATTATCCCGCCATTGATGTTCTGGAAAGCGTCAGCCGCCTGACCCGGGACCTGACCACGGTCGCGCAGCAAAAAATCTCCGCCCAGGCGCGCGAGGCGCTGGCCAACTACCGCAGGAACCAGGACTTGATCAACATCGGCGCTTATCCGCCGGGCACCAACGCCGCCATTGATTCAAGCATACAACTGCATGAGCCGCTGAGAGCCTTCTTGCAGCAGCCCGCCGGACTAGGCTTTGCCACCGCGCAAAGCTGGACGCTGCTGGGCCAGATCATGGCTGTCCCGCCTCCCGCCAAGCCCGGCCCAACCACCCTCAGGAAAGGACCCTGACCTGACATGAAAGCATTTCGATTCACCCTTGAGGCCGTGCAAGTCTTGCGCCACCGCCAGGAGCAGCAGACCATGGAAAATTACGTCCGTGCCCTCCTCTCCCGCCAGCAGGTCCTGGACCGGCTGGAAACCGCGCGGGAGCGGATTCGCCTCAACCAACAGGAAATCAACCGCCTGCTCGCCGCCGCCTGCGCCGCCGCGCAATTGGCCCAGGCCAGCCATTATGCGCGCGTCCTGGAAAGGCAGCAAGCCGACCAGGTCACGGCGCTGGCCCTGGCCGAACGCCGGGTTCAGGCCGCTTTTCAGTCCATGCTCTCCGCCCGGCAGCGCAGGAAGATGGTCGAGAATCTCCACGCCAAACAACTGGCCAGCCACCAGCGCGCCGAATGGCGCGAGGAGCAAAAACTGACCGACGATCTCGCCTCCCGCCGCGGACGTTCCATCCTGGCCTGGCATCCCGGCGAGGCCCCGATATGATCAAGTTATTGACATCTCCCTGGACCAGCGTGCCGCTCGGCGCGCTGCTTTACCTGGCTTCCATGCTCTTGTTTTGGAGAACGCCACACCCTCCCGCCCTGAACCGCGACCACGCCAAAGCCGTCCTCAGCGGCCCTTCCTGGGATTTCACCAACCCGGAAGCCGACCAGCTCATCACCGAACTCCGGTCGGAAAAAGGCGCGGTGGCCCTGCGCCAGCAGAAGTTGGATGAACTGGCCTCCCGCCTCAACGTCGAAAAAGAGGAGTTGGCCGCCGCCACACTCGCCGTCAAGAAATTGCAGGACGCCTTTGACAAGTCCGTCGTGCGCGTCCAGGAGGAGGAAGTGTCCAACTTGAAGAAGCTCGCCAAGGTCTATGCCGGCATGACTCCCGACTCCGCGGCCACCGTCATGGGCCAGTTGGATGACGCCGTCATAGTCAAGATCATGCTCTACATGAAGGAGAGCGAAACCGCGGCCATTCTGGAAACACTGGCCAAGAAAGGCCCGGACCAAGCCAAACGGGCCGCCAGTATTTCCGAGCACGTTCGTCTTTCCATCCCCCCCAAAGCGCCGCCGGCCAAATGATGACCGCGCGTTCACTCCTTCCGATTGATGCCAATAATGCCGGTGGCGCGCCGCCGGCCCATTTGATTTCTCGTCCCGCCAAACAGGCGCCCCGCACCGGCGATTTCCCAAAATTCATCGGCCAGGCCCAAGCAAAGCAAACGCGGGCTGCCGAACGCGGAAACGTGCCAGGCCATCCCCGTCCGAGTCCGCCCGATCAGTCCGATCAGTCGGATCAGTCCGATCGGTCCTATCAATCCTATCGGTCCTATCGGTCGGATCCATCCCCTCCCACCGCCCCGTCCACGCCCGACCAACCGCCCAATCCATCGCCCAATCCATCGCCCAATCCGTCGCCCAATCCGTCGCCCAATGATGCTCCCGTTGCCAGCCCGTCAATAATTGCCGGGTTGGAAGCCTCCCCCCAAATTGCCCCGCCCACCCCGCAGGCCACTCCGCCCGTCGCGGAAGTGACTACAGTCCAAGACATCGCGCCTCTCTTTTCCGGCAGGCCCACGCTCCAGCGCAGCCTTCAACCCGAACCGACCGCACCCCAGGACACCGCCCCCGTCCTTTCCGCAATCGCGCCCGCCACAGCCAACCCGCCAGCCAACCCGGCCAATCCTGCCCCCAGCCATGCCCAGTCCACCCCGTCCATTGCGTCCACTCCGTCCACCCCGTCCACCCCGTCCCCCCCGACCAACCGCCCAATCCGCCGCCCAATCCGTCGCCCAATGATGCTCCCGTTGCCAGCCCGTCAATAATTGCCGGGTTGGAAGCCTCCCCCCAAATTGCCCCGCCCACC
>Ga0182027_10001408_pt1 | contig 40314 bp, 30 predicted proteins | sample 712E1DmetaG_FD_121300 | JGI IMG/M metagenome (GOLD analysis project Ga0182027, IMG submission 121300) | Permafrost microbial communities from Stordalen Mire, Sweden - 712E1D metaG (Illumina Assembly) | ecosystem: Environmental > Terrestrial > Soil > Wetlands > Permafrost | place: Sweden...
CACGGGTGTCATCCTGAGCGTAGCGAAGGATCTCGCTCTGCGTATCTTCTTGAAAATGCACAGGGCCAGATTCTTCGCTTCGCTCAGAATGACAGTTTCGAAGAGTTTTTCCGCAGCCTGCTAGGGATGCGGCTGATTTCCACGGCAGGACTTCATGAGAACGACTACTTAATGATCGGCGACGAGTTGGACCAAATTGCTTACATTCCTGACCAATCGGATGCCGACGTTGTATTGAAAGGGTTCGGGGGACAGCGTTCTTCACTGCTCGGCACTCCGCCTAGTCTCGGTCCTTTGAACACATCGGTTTACAAGGTGCAAATCCTGCCGCCTGCCGCCAAGTTCCCGCCCAACGGCCTGCCCGTGTTCCTTCTGACGGAGCGGAACGACGACGGTGGACCCGGCTATGGTGCGGATTCGCGGTTGGATTTTGATGCGCCCGGGGACGGGGACTACCTTGTTCATCTCAAGGACATCGGTAATCTGGGTGGCCCCGGCTTCGCTTACCGCCTGACTATTCGCGCCGAAATCCCCGACTTCACGCTTGTGGCATCCCCTGACAATCCCAATATTCCGCAGGATGGCGCGGTGCCGGTGACGGTCTTCGTCGATCGCTTCCAGGGTTACAAAGGCCCTATTGAAATCGAAGTTAAAGGTCTGCCCAAGGGCGTGGCTGCGAGTAAGGCGGAGATCTCGGCGGAAGAGGATTCAACCGTGGTCGTAATGGATATAAGGGACGAGTGCCGTGTGACGTCGTGAACTTGCCTCCTGGCGTCCGCGTGGTTAACCTAGGACTCAACGGGGTTCTGGTGGCGGAAGACCAGACCAAGGGGACCTTCACGCTGCGGGCAGCGGACTGGGCCAAGCCGATTGTTCAGCCGATCTACGTCGTGGCGCGTGTGGAGTCCAACTCCACTACAGAACACCCCTCCCCGCCTATTCTCCTCCGGGTGCAAGGCAAAGGGGATGCCAGCCATGACATCGCGGCTACAGGAGTCAATACTGAACACCCGGGAAGGATCTCGGCGGCGAACTCGGGTCCCCGGCCCTGACAGGCATTCAGCCGGATGAATCGCACTATTTCCGCAGGGAGACAAGGTATGCAACTTGTGAGAAGAAATATGTTGTACGGTTTGTTCGCTTTGGCAGGCATGGGCCGGAATCTCAAGCCCCTTCATGCTCACCCTCATGCTCCAGGGATGGGCAAAAGTTCCGCTCAGGCTTCTCCACCTCCGCCCGATTCAAAGGATAATCGAGTTCCTGGCATCAGCGGTCAGGGAAAGATGCGATTCAGTGTCTTATACACCTCCGACCATCTTCCGCCGGGGGCCCAAAAAGTGTTGGTCAATGCCCACGGAGGCTTTGCAGTTGACCGCCGGCCTGGCAAAGAGGAGACGTATTTCGCGCTTCCCGGAGCTGGAATTCTCCAAATCAGTTCCGACCGGAAGACGGTAAATATGCTGGACACTCCGGATGAAATGAGGAAAGTCAACCTGCACGACACTACGGTCTGGTATGACGAGAATAGAACTCCGTATTTGACTTTCCCTGCCAACGATGCGGGCAAAATCTTCACAACCACACTCGAGGGAAAACTGGTTCATACCCTCGATGCCCCGACCGCCGCGGTTGACTTCGAGCAACCGGAAGTTCACGACTATTTTCTAGGAGGGGGGGATTTTGCGCCCACCGCTGTGGAGCACCTGAACGGCCTGTATTACATTACGACGGGCTATTCCAATCTCGATTACGTATTAACGGCGCGGATCAATCGAGAAAACCGCTTCGAGGTAATTTGGAATGATCTGGCTTTTGGCGGTAAGGGTGATGGTCCGGGACAGTTCGGCACTGCACATGGCATTACCTTGCCTCCAGGGAAGGTACGGCTCGACATCGCGGACCGTCCCCACTCCCGCTTGGAACGTTTTACCCGCTACGGCCATTACCTCTCCAGCCTGAAGATGCCCTCGGGCTCATTGCCTTGCGATATCAATTACCTGGACGAAGAGTACAGCGTGGTGCCCGCCCTGGATGGCCCGGACACGAAAAAGGGCGCGCCCATTTACATTCTCCAAGGTGAGACACTGATTTCAACCATTATGCCCAAAGAGGATCTGGGGCTGGAGAATTTCAAACACATCCACAATGCGGCACTGCGTAGAATCAATGACAAGTTCTATATCATCGCGCAGGCTTGGAACCCGGGCGACTTCGCCATCCTGGAGCAGGTGACGGATTAATTCAGACTCGGGTATGGTGTCTCGGTAATGGCCTTTTGCATGGCCCAGAAGTTCTCCAGCGGCGTGTCCAACTGAACATGATGAGTTGGGGCGAGAATCAGACCACCGCTTTTCCCAATCGTATTGAGCCGTTCGAGAATCTCCCCTTGGACGTCGGCAGGCGTTCCGAAAGGCAGTGTGTGCTGCTCGTCAATACACCCCCAAAAGCAGAGCTGGTCCCCGAACTGGCGTTTTATCTGTGCCGGATCCATGCAGGCAGGCTGAATCGGGTTCAGGACATCTACACCGATTTCAATCAGCTCGGGAATGATGGGAGCGATCATTCCATCGGAGTGATAGGCAACTTTGAGCTGCGGGTTGAGGGCTTTGATCTCAGAAATGAAAGTGGCCATCCGGGGTTTAAGAAACCTCCGCCAGCATTGCGGAGAGATCATCATAGCGCTCTGCGTGCCCACATCGTCACCCACCCAAATCATATCCACGCCCATTTGCACGAGTTTCTTGGCCGCGGTCAGATGGTATTGATAAGGAATCTCCAGGATCCTCTCTGCGATTTCGGGGTTGAAGGCGAAGTCCGTCAGCAGCCGTTCCAACCCTCGTAAGGCCCATGCGGTTTCGAAGATCGTGGTGACTGTAACCCCCACAATCCAGTATTCCTCCTTGAATGCCTGGAGGGTGCGCGCGGCGTCCTGGTAAAGCTCCGGGCGGTTGGGGTCCGGAGGCCGGTAGGTTTCGAGCGCCTCATCATTGGCGAGAGGATAGCCGGACATCTCCGTATAATTGCCTTTACCGTATCTTGTGGTGTACTCGCTCTGCTTCCACCCGATGCCCCATTCGTCAGTATAATTACCCGCTTCCATGTAGTACGAGTTGGCCCAACCCACCGAGGTCAACAGCATGTCTTCACCTAAGGCCTGTTCGAGTTCATAAGTGTTGCCGCCGCCGTGAGGGTTATGCGCGGAGCCGGTCTTATGAAGCAAGTCCGCGCGGAGCCTGGAAGCGAACTCGGGAGTAAAGCTGATCTGCATCGGACACCTGTCGGGTGCTTCGTGGCTAAGGGCTGTGAGAACTCTATCCCTGTGTCTCATCATGGCTGTCTTCCATCCTTTCTCGGGCTGCCGTCTCGCCGCACGGCCTGAAAGCGCAGAGATCATGGGCCTTGGGCCCACCCGTGCGTATGAAAAACACCTGGATTCCCGCTTGCGCGGGAATGACCGCCAATGTCACCCCCGCGAAAGCGGGGGTCCACTGATTGCTGCTAACTCGTTTGTTGCCTGAGGTTGCATCGGCAATTTTCATGGCAGCCGCACCTCATCCAAATCTTATTCTTCACCTGATCGTGCCATCCAGTTCGACACGGTGCGGGTCGTCCGTCAAGTCCACCCCCAAGCGCAATTCCCATTCAAGGCTACCATAAGCTGGAACAACCGGAAGCTTGCCCCATTGTCGAGCCACGTCCCAACGGTCGAAGGGGGCCGTGCAAGGCTCCGGGGCGACATTGAACTGACCTTCCCAGGCGCCTTCGTTGACCCACATGCCGAGGTACGGGACCTGCTCCACGGGCCAGGCCAGGGCAACGGTTTCACGCGATTTCGGATCGTGGATGATGGCGAACCCTTCGTTCAATTCATCCATACAAAAGTACTTGAAGTAGTACTTGCCTTCGTTGGGCCCGACCCGGGATAAATCCCATTCCTTTCCCTGGGCGGTGCGGGCCACAGGGAAACTGAAACGCCCGCCGTAACCACCCAGCGCCGGCCCCGCCACAGTATTCATAATGTTGCGCACTGACTGGGGCAGGATGATCCTTGAACCAGGAGTGGCGTTGAATAACGGGTGCGCCGCCCACAGGGCAGGGAAGGCGCAGGCGCAAAGATTGTCAACACGGTAGCGAAGAAGCACCGTGTGGGGAGTCTCAAAGGAGACCTGCTTGGAGAGAAGGTAGGGGAATCGAACCCCGTGAACTGAAAGTCGAACCCCAGCCTCTTTCACCTCGAACTGCCAGGGTATGCTCCAAACTTCTCCATGGTCCGGTATCAACGTGCCCGCCCAGGGATAGGTGTCACAATAGCACTCCGTGATGGTTGGGAACATCTCATCGAACCCGGAGGGTTCACCGTGGTTGTAGGGGGCGCCATAAGCGGCCTTGCGAAAACTCTTGCCGGGGAGTTGATACAGATGCTCGACTCCGGTTCTCTTGTGCAGCAGAGAAGCCATCTTTGACCCGTGATCGGGGAGGATAGTCACACGCAGGGTATCGCTCTCCAACACCAGGCTTCGCACATCCTTGTAGGTTGCTTCGCTGATTTTGATCGCATGAGTCTTGGGATGAATTTTGCCGCTCATAGTGTCCTTGTGGTATCCCGTTAAAGTAAGGCTTTATTAGGTAACACCAGATTTTCCAGCCACAGAACCTGGAAGGGTTTCAGTAGTGTTCTATCACTTAACTTGGTGTCAGAAAATCGGTCCGCCGCAGCCCTCGAAAGCTCAATCGCCATCTGCTTACCTGTGGTATTAATGATGAACAGGCTATGGTCCGAGTGCGGAACCGCCAGCACGCCCGCGGGTACGGGCGCGCTGAGGAATTCTCCGCCGTCCGAAATGAGTTGCCGAATAAGGCGCAGCAAACTCTCATCTCCTGGCCAGAAACCTAATTTGACGACCACTCCTCGCCCCAGTTTCTTCTGCGTCACGGCAGGCCTGCCATCCAGGATAGCCTGCTCGCTCTTGAACGTGGCCATCAACTCTGCCTCCGGACCTACCTCCAGGAATTCGCAGTAGCCGTCCAAACCCACAGGAGAGGTTCCAGTCAATCCTCCGCCCCTCCATTCGACTTCGGGACCTTTTCTTCCGCTCGTCTCCGCTGAACCCATCCAGCGGACCGTTCGCACCAAGCCTCCCGTCAGCTCTTTGAGGTTGGCGGCAAATCCGTCAGCGCGGAATATTCCGTTTTCATCCGTGTAGGCCGTGAAAGGCGTGATCACCACCACTCCCCCGCTTTGCGCGAATGCCTGGAGAGCAGCCGTAACACGCGGGTTGTCCATAGCGGTAGCGGCGGGTATCAGCGCCAGCGAGTACTTTTGCAAATTGGAGGGGTCCTCTGCCGTAGCCAGATTCATGCTGTCCACGGCAATGCCCAACCGGTGGAGCGCATCGAAGCTCTGCGGTAATACGGAAAAGCTCGATTTGATGTGCGGGTAAACCTCCAGCGCCGCGCGCTGCTCGAAGTCAGTGAGAGCTACCGCCGTAGCCTTCACCGGGCTGTCGATAAGCCGTTGCCCCCATTTCTGAAATATCTCTCCCAACTCGATGGCCCAGTCAAAGTCCGGCTCAGGATGCCCGGACCAGTCGAGCAACCCACCCCAATGGGGCCAATGGCCGCCTCTCCAGCGGTTGCCTGTCCAGTAAAACAGGCCTGAGCTCCCGAAAGCAGCCGCTTCCAGTCCCCACATATGGAACTGTTCCCGGCTTGGAAACGGATCCCACATGGAGGTCCCGCCCGCTACACCGAAGCGGTTTTCGGTGGTGATGAAATGCTTACGTCCGTAGGCCGAGCGGTGCATGTCCTGGTGCCAAGCCAGATCTGCCCAATACTCCCGATTGTCTGACCAGGGCTGATAGTAATTCAGGCCTGCGATGTCCATAATTTTGCCGGCTTGAGGATCGTCCGGAACCGCATCCCACTCCGTGTTCCAATCCGTTGTAATCCATTGTTTCACACCGGCCTCCCGCAAGGCCTCGGCTTGCATGGCGAAAAAGCCCAGAAGCACGTCCCGGCGGAAGTGCCGGTGCGCCAGCGTGAGCGCGGCAATCTCCTTCCCGCTCTCCTCGACTCCTTCACCTGGTTGAGGCACCTCCTCGAGCGACCGTATTTTCATTCCCCAACTGACTAGATTCAACCGGCGATTGAACTCCTCAGGAGTGTGGTAAGTCTTCTTCAACCACTCCCTCCAGGCTTTTTCGCAGGTGGGGTTGTAGCAAATCCTGGTCACGCTGCCTTCCATCTCATTCCCTAACTGCCACGCGATGACCGTGGGGTGGTCTTTGAACTCCTCCCCCAGAACCAGGATGTACTCGCGCAGAGCCTGACGGTACAGCGGATGATTCAAACATGGCGCATGCCGCGCCATCGGATGCGCCTTCACGCCGGGGTGAAGTTGAGCGAGTATCTCCGGGTTGCCGGCGGCGAGCCACTGCGGGGGAATGTAAGAACCTGTCCCCAGGATGGCCTTCATATTCCTCTTCTCCAAGTCATCCAGGAAACTCCGCAGCCAGGCGAAATTGTATCTTCCCGCGGCAGTCTCGAGATTTCCCCAGGAAGACTCGGACACCCGCACCCCGTTCATGTGGGCACGCTGGAGCTGGTCCAACATCTTGTTCCACTCGTCTTTGGTTTGCAGCTCCGGGTAAACGCTGGCGCCAAAAAAGAACTCCGTGTCTTTCAGTTGGGACTTCGTCACTTGCTTGACCGCGTCGGATGGGAGCTCACCGGGAGTTGCGGCTCCTGAATTTGCTGTTAAAGATAGTAGTGCTTCTCCTATTACGAGCTTTCCGCCATGGCTGAGGAACTCTCTTCGCGACGGCTCTGGGTTTCTTGTCATACGACAGAATCTCCATTTCGCTTCAGGGCGTTTATTGAAACCCTTTACTATAAGCTGAGAATTCTCTGAATCATAATGCAGAGCCGTTCTGAGCACTGGCGTAAGCTGCTAACTTGGACAGTCCGGGGGAGATCCCCGGCCCTACCACATCTGCGCATTGAATCGACACACGATTCGGGCGTAGCATCTAAATAGACGAAGGTCGAACCAGGAGATCGATCATGCGATGGTGGCTCGTGGTGGTGATGGCGCTGGCTTGCGTGATGTTGGAATCCCGGGCGGTCTGGGCCAACCAGAAACTCATTCTGAAGGATGGGACTTACCAGCTTGTTTCCAGCTACGAGGTGCAGGGGGACAGAGTGCGATACTACAGCGTGGAGCGCGCAGCGTGGGAGGAAATCCCCACATCCCTCGTAGACTTGGAGGCGACGAAACGAGCCCAGGAAGAAGAAAAAGCCACCCAGAAGAAAGAACTCGAGGAAGGCCGCGAGATTGAGCACCGACGCTTCGAGAAGCCCGTGGAGGTGGGATTAGAGGTTGCCCCCGGCGTTCACCTGCCTCAGGAGGAAGGCGCTTATGCCTACGATGGAGTGCGGGTGATTCGCCTGATTCAATCTTCCGCCGAGGTAGTCACCGACAAGAGGCGGGCGGCGCTTGTCCTGGCCATACCAGCGCCCTTACTGAAAAGCCGCTCGATCGTGGTGCTGACTGGCCCGAAAGCTTTGGTGCGCCTTCAGGATGCGCAGCCGACCTTCTACGTTCAGTCATCGGACGGGCTGGGGGCCAGGCTGGAACTGATTTCCCTGAAGGTGGTGAGAGAGTCGCGGGTGGTGGAAAAGGTCGCGGCAGGCCGGGCCGGCATTGGGAAGCCGTCGGAGCAGCGCGTCGCCGTGCAGTTGGAGCGCACGCAACTGACGCCAGGGCTTTACCGTTTGAAGCCTCTCCACCCCCTCGACCCCGGAGAATACGCCCTGGGCGACCTGGTCCAGGAGAAACTCGATTTGCAGCTTTGGGATTTCGGAGTCTTTGAGACCGCGAACAAGTAAGTCCTCACCGGCATTGCGTATAGTTTCTTAATGCCTGCTCTTTCGGACCTCGACAAACGTCCCGTAAATGACGTTCTTGGACTCACGATCCGAGTATGGAATCGGATGCCAGCCGTAGGGCACGCTGTCATACACCACTAGCAGCTTGCCGGGCTCAACCTCAATGAAGTCCGTGTAATGTGTGCTCTTGCCGGTGAAGATCGGAGTAACGTGCGACCAGTTCGCGCCGCTGCCGTCCACGCTGAACATCACGACCACCGGACCCGGCCGCCCCGTGGTGCAAGCCAGCACCCCGTTGCTCAAGCGCCGCACTCGCAGCGCCACTCCCTTATAGGGTGTCGATGCCGGCTTCGTCCACGTCTTGCCGTCATCCGAGGACCAAGCTTGCCCAATGAAGCCGTCGCCCCCTGTGCGGTAGATCGCGTACAGGCGCTGGTCAGCCAAACGCACAATGCCCGCTTCACAGGGACCTTCACCCCCCGTTCCTGGCCAGGGCTTTTCCCCGGGCTCGACCGCGGCCACGGTGGAGTATTCACTCCAGTTCTTGCCCCCATCACTTGAGCGGATCAAGGCCAGGCGATAGTAGCGTTGGTCCCGCTCCGCCGTGTAATACACCGGGGCCAACAGATTGCCGTCCAACGCCTCAATAATCGGTCCCCAGGGCACGACCGTGGGTTGTTTGGCTAAATTCCCATCCTGCACCCGCCGGTCAAACAACTCCGTGCGAGCCAGTTGGATGGGTTGCGACATTCGGAGGGGAACATCCCGCCACTGCTGAAATTCCATCCCCCCTCTCGAAAACTTGGTTAAGGTCAGATGCAGTTGCTCGGCCGGCTCCGGAAGATAGGACTCCACCCAACCATAGAGCTGCCAGATGGTCCCGTCCGGACGAGGGCTCTCGCTGTAAGCCCCATCTACGTTGGCTCCCGCGCCCATGGTATAGCGTCGGCTCCAGGTCAAGCCCTTATCTTTCGAGATGCAATACGCCGAGATGTCCCCTTCCGGGTTGACTTCATCAGGGCTCATCCGCATGGTCGCCATGACTTCGCCTGAGGTAAAACGCTGAACCGTCGGGAACCAGCAGTAGCGATAAGAACTTGTTATCTCCACCGTCTTGCCAACCTGCACCTCGATCTCCTCCGCCTCGTTCCCGGGGAAGGGAGGCAACGCCCACAAAGGCTGGCTCAAGGCCATAAGAGTCATTACGAAAATCGTCGCCAAGAGCAGAGAAGAAGGGCTGGAGTCGCTTTTCCTCGCCATCTTGAATTCATCCTCCATGATGTTCTAACTTTGACTCGCGCGACTGATTTCAGATGCGGGCCGCGTCCGTACGCGAACTATCCGCGTCGGCCGAGTTCTCACAGCGCGAAGCGTTTCCAAGCCGCTTGCCAGGCCGCCCTTACACGATATCCTGGCGTCCCTCGTCCCAGTGCACGGTGCGGCCGTGGCGGTACGAAGTAATGGCCATCTGGCAAGCGATGGCAGTGCGGAATCCGATTTCGAAGGGGCAGTTGGGTTCTTTGCGGCTGCGCACACAATCGAAGAAGTTTTGCATGTGAGTTTTGGTCGTGTCTCCGGCCCCCACAATGTCGGGGGGCGCAGCGGAAGATTTTCCCTCACCTTCAGAACTTCGATTACCCTGGGGAACGTAGCGAACCTCACCTTCCTTGCAAAGAACGGTGCCCTTGTTGCCGAGCAGCAGGTCATCGCCCTCGCCATAAAAATTGTTGCCAAACATCGAATTCCAGGTGAAAAGGATCTTCTCGGGTTGATCCATGCTGACGTCCATGGTATCGGGGACCTGCATCTTCGGTGAGAGATAATTGCCACCCGTCATGGTTACGCTGCGAGGGATTTTCAAGTCCAGCACTTTGCACCAGAAGCCGACCTGATGGACCATATTCTCAAAAACGTTCCCGCCGGAGTAGTCCCAATAGAAGCGCCAGTTGACGTAGCGCTGGGGATCAAAGGGATGCAGCGCCGCCTCGCCCTCAAAAGCTCTCCAATCAAGGTGCCGGGTGTCGCAGTCGGGAGGAATCTGGCGCATCCAGCCGCCGTAGGGGGCGTTGCGGTAATGATGCGTGTGAATGGCGGTGATCACGCCCATGCGCTCCGGCGTGGCGAGATCGCGCGCCGTTGTGACCTCCGGGCTGGAGGTGGATTGAATCCCGACCTGCACCACGCGTCCCGAGCCCTCGAACGCCTTGCGCATGCGCCGGGCGTGGTCGGGATTAAAGGCCATGGTCTTTTCCTGGTAGACGTCCTTGCCGGCCTGGAGAGCCGGAATAAAATTGAGCGCGTGCTGATGCTGGGGCGTGGCGATCAGGACGGCGTCGATACTCTTGTCGTCGAGAAGCTTGCGGAAATCCTGGTAGGTTTTGATTGTGGGAGCGATTTGCCTGGCTTCGTCCAGGCGGCGCGTGTAGAGGTCAGCCACCGCGACGGCTTCGACGTTCGTGCACCCCAGCGCAACCTTGAAGATGGCCTGCCCGCGGCCTCCGGCCCCGATGAGGCCGAAGCGGACGCGGTCGTTCGCTCCCAGCACGCGGCCGGCGGGCAGGAGACTGTAAGCGGCGTAAGCCGCTGTTCCGCCCACGATCTGCTGCACAAATACGCGGCGCGTAAGCATCCTGATCCTCCTTGGCATTACACAGTTGAATATTTCTTGTTGAGCGCCTTGATCCTGGCAAGGAGTTTGGGTACGCCCGTCTTCGCGTCTTCATCGCCCTCGTATTCGGCGGAGGTAAACCCCTTGTACCCGCCCTGGGCGAACAATTGCCAAACCCGTTCGAGATCGAGAGGCTTTCTGGGTTCGCCGTAGAAATCGCGGATGTGCGTGTGGGTGGCGTAGGGAATGCAAGCCTCGATCTGGGTGTATGGATCCTCTGGGAAATTGCTGATGTCCAGATTGCACCCCGCGTAAGGAGAATCCACTCGGCGCAGGATTTCCGTAATGTTCACCGCCTTGGAGGTAATCCCGCCGTGGCTTTCGATGCCCAGCGTGATTCCTTTCGCCGCGGCGTAATCGCAGGCGGGCTTCATGGTTTCCACAACCCACTCGATGCCCTGTGCGTCGGTCGCCCCCTTGGGAATTGCGCCGCCGAACACGCGCAAGTGGGAGGCGCCGAGCATCTCCGTGACCGCGAGCCATTTCTTGATCTTTTCGATTTCCTCGGCGCGCTTCGTCGGGTCGGGCTGGCACATGTCGGTACCGATCGCCGCGCCCGAAAACGGGACGCCGTTGCGGAAGGCCAGACGCCGTAATCCAAGAATGTAAGACGGCTCAGTGGATTTCAAATAGTACGTGGTCATATCCACACCGTCGATCTCCAGCTCCACGGCCTTGAGGATGAATTCTTCCATGGTCATGGGGCCGTTCTGGAGATATTTGCGGTACGAATAAGCGCAGCAACCCGAGAGGAGCCTGGGGTGGCCGGGGGAATTCTTGATGAGCTCCGGGGTTTGGCCCTGAAGCGTGGTTGCGCCGACGGATAAAGAAGCCGCGGTGAGGCCCGCGGCCTTGAGAAAATCTCGACGATGCATTGCGTTGGTCATGCGGTCTCCTGGGAATACGGCGAGGTCTTGCATTGCGGGGAACTCCATCTCCCACTCCCGAGCAGTTGGGAGTATACGCCAAGCTACTTCCGTTTGCACGGAGCGAGCTTGTTTGTGCGAGCTTGTTTGGTGCTGTCCTGATTTCGGGTGTAGCGCGGGGCTTCAGCCCGGCACGTGCCGCCCTAAAGAGCCTGTGTGAAAACCTCGTGTGGTGAGACAGGCCGGGACCCCTCACCCGTCCCGCGCCGGCTGGTGAAAACGCCGGCGCGGGCCACCCTCTCCCCCAAGGAGGAGAGGGCTGAGTTTTCACACATACTCTAAAGGGCGGCGCTACGTTCAGATTAGGACAGCACCGCTTGTTTTTTAGCGCCTTGACAATATCACCGCCATGTGGAGAATCGTTGCTCGTCCGGCCCACTCGCCCCCAGCGCTCAGCCGAAGATGTGGGTAAAGATCAGGGCTTGGCCGGGGATGCTTACTGCATACGCATTTCGTGCCAGTCCAAGGAGGATTTGTCATGTCCGTGACTCGTCGGAGGTTTTGCCAGTCGGCGTTGATTGCACCTACGGTTGCTCTTTTGGGGGAGCAATCCAGCCATCCAACCAGTGGGCAGGAGCCCCGGGACTCGCCGGTCGTGAACTACATGCTGCGTTACTTTATTCGGACCGAGACGGCTAAACAGCAGACCGAAGACCTGATCGCCAACTGTCAGCAGAATCATATTCGCCATGTCATCCTATTTAGCGGCAACCAGTGGGATATGGGATGGAATCTACCCACGCTTGAGGAGGCGGAGGCACGCGTCGAGGTGTTGAGACCAGCCGTTCAACGGCTGCGCAGCGCCGGCCTTCTTACCAGCATTAACATGTGGACGACGATTGGTCACGCGGATATAGGCCGCGACGAGCGCCAGCGGTTCTGCTGGCAGTTCATGGTGGGCGACGACGGGGCCGAGAGTCATGCTTGCCCCTGTCCTCTCGACCCCACGTGGAAGAGCTACGTGGCTAAGCTCTACGGCCTGTTCGCACAACTCGAGCCCGAGATCATCTACTTCGATGATGACTTCCGCTATCACAACCATCGGCCCGTAACCTGGGGTTGCTTTTGTCCGCTGCATCTGGCGGAGATGGCGCGGCGAACAGGGAAGCACTTCTCTCGCGAGGAACTTGTGGAAAGGATTTTGATTGCCGAGCCTCAGCCCACCGAAGAACGTACGCAATGGTTGCAGCTTTGTGGCGATTCTATCCTGGAGGCGACGCGCCTTGTAGCCGAAGCTGTGAAGGAGTCATCACCGAAGACCCACATGGGCTTGATGTGTTCGAATCCCGACGTTCATGCTGCCGAGGGCCGACGCTGGCTTGACATGGTTGACGCTATGTCCGTGAGTGGCCACCAACCCGTTCTTCGACCCAGCATTGGCTCATATTCGGAGGACACTTACCGGGACGTGGCGCGCAACCTCGGGACGATGAGGAAGTTACAACTGCTGCTGGGCAGCAAGATGCGCTTCACGCCGGAATTGGAGAATTATCCGTTTACGCGGTTCTCCAAATCGGTTCGGCTGACTCGCTTACAAATCGCCCTGAGTATGCTATTGGCTTCTCCGGATGTCACCCTGGATATCCACAGTTTTGATGAGACGAGGTTTGATTACGATACGGCCATTGACGGCATGCTGCGAAATTCTGTGGGTTATTTCAGTGGCGTTGCCACTTGGGCGGCGGAATGCGGGAAGGAGCGCGGCTTGCAGATTTTGTGGGATGGCCGTTTCCCGATGCATCGGAAGGTGAATGGGAATCGGATGATTGACTTGCCGGCGCCTGAGTGTTGGGAAGGAGTCATGGACCTTCTCGGTTTTGCAACAACCTTTCACCCCGATGAAGTGAAGCTGGCCAGCCGATCCTACCTGGAGGAACGTAGCGAGGAGGAAATTCGAAAAGTTCTGAACGGGAAAGTCCTGATGGACGGCGACGCCGTGACTCTTCTCGTTAAACGCGGGTTCGGGCAGGAAATCGGGGTAAAGAGTTGTGAGCCTGTGGAGGGAGCCAATTACGAAGAAATGACCAATGGGCATTTTGCGGGGAAATTCCTGAACCGGGATGAGACTAGCGCCGAAGCTTACAAGTACCGTCTGGATCCCGTCGCAGAGGCCATTGTCGTCAGTGAGATGTTCGGCCCGGCCCGAAGCTTTTCTGTACCCGGGATGACGTTATTCGAGAATGCTTCCGGAGGGCGCGTCGGGCTTATTCCTCAAAACGGCTCGCGCGGTGACCTGTATATGTTGGACTTCCGGGGCTGGAAACGGCAGGCAGTTCTCAAGAGAATGCTGGAATGGATCAACAAAGGACCTCTGCCCTTGTTTGTGGAAGACGCGCCAAACGTCTGCCCTTTCCGGCGCGATGGCGAGAAGGCGGTACTTGTAGGCATTGCCAATCTCAGCGTAGACCCGTTGCCGCATGTCAGCTTCCGGATGGCGCGTCCTTTTGAAGGAGAACCTCGGATCGAATACCTGACGCCTGAAGGAAAATGCGTACAGCTCAAGGTTCAAGGAACGATGCAAGAGGATTATTTGTATCTCCGAACGCCTGTGCAGATCGAACCGCTGGGCCTGGCATGTTTCCGACTGACCCCGGCATAGCCCTCATTCCTCACGACGATTGGACATTCTTAGGGTGCTGCCGGAAGGGCGGGGCTTCAGCCTTGTCGAAGTCGCGGATCCCGGCCTCTGTTGGTCCCGCGCCCCACGGGAATTATCAGGAAAGCATTGTAACGGCGGGGCTGAAGAGTCTGTGTGAAAACTCGTGTCTGGCATTGGCCAGGCTGGACCCCCGCTTCCGCGGGGGTGACAGTGCTGGATTTAGGGGCTGTATTCCGACTTGTCATTCCCGCGAAAGCGGGAATCCACGAGTTTTCACACAGACTCTGAAGCCCCGCCCTTCCAAACGCGTGGTGAGAAATGCGGCACAGTGCCTTATGGATGCCATGAAACCGGAAGTTACAGTGCAAAACGAGGGCGAATTGTGCTGCTGCAATGATCGACCCGGAAACGGAGGCTAATCATGATTCTCAAATATCCAGCCGCTGCTTGGGCAGAGACCGCGTCCGCTTATGTGACAAAGAACAGGGTCGCTGCCCGGCGGCGAATCATTGTTTTTGCTGCAATCTGCTCTATTCCGCTATGGTTCATGCTGAGCGGCAGGGAGGGCCGCACCGCCCCGGCGGGTCACAATCAAGCTGGTCCGGAATCGCGCACGCCGACCTTCCGTGTCGCATTGCCGGAGAAAATACGTCTCCTGCCTGAAGGGGCATCGGCGAAAGGCGCGACGCCGGGCTTCAAGTTCCGTGGGATCAAAGGCTGGGCGTGGGTGCCCGCGCAGTACGTGGCTGAGATTCCGGTCATGGCCAAGTACAAAATGAATTTCCTCATGAACTGTTACACGTCGCTTTGGGACCTAGAAGTTCATGACACATGGGCAGGGATCCCTTCCGGCAAAGCGAATCACTGGTACAAGCCTCTGCCGCAGGCGAAGAAGCACGACTTCGAGCGCATCGTACGCGAGTGTCAGAAGCACAGCATTCAATTCTGTTTCAGCATGAACCCGAATCTCAATTCGGATCGGCCTTTCGACTACGATGACCCGAAGGATCTGGACGAGCTCTGGGAGCACTACACCTGGATGCAAAGCCTGGGCGTCAAATGGTTCAACATTTCTCTCGACGACATCGCGCAACGAATCGACGCAGCAGGCCAGGCGAAATTGGTCAACGCCGTTTTTCAGAGGCTTCGATCCAGGGATCCCCAGGCGCAAATGATCTTCTGCCCGACTTGGTATGCGGGGCCTGACGGCAAGGCGGGAGAGTCCAACCCGCGGCTGGGGACCGGGGACACACCGGGGGTGCGGTACACGAAAGAACTAGCGGCAAAGCTCGATCCGGACGTATACCTTTTCTGGACTGGCCCCGAAGAGTGCTCGCTCACGATCACGGCCGAGGAAGCGGAAAATTACAAGCGGCTTTCCCGGCACCGGCTATTCATCTGGGATAATTACCCGGTCAACGACCAGAACCCGACGCTGCATCTGGGTCCGCTGATGGGTCGCGGCCCGCGGCTGGCGAAAGTTGCGGATGGATATATTTCCAATCCCCTGAGCCCTCAGAACGAAGCCAATCGAATACCGTTGCTCACCATCGCCGACTATTTGTGGAATCCGGAGGCTTACGACCCGGTTCGGTCGATCGGCCAAGCCCTCGCGCACCTTGGACAAACGCCTGAACAAAGATCAGCGCTCAAAGACCTTGTCGAGCTGTACCCCGGTCGGTTGGTGGATGGCAGTCTCGACGACGGATGGAACTCACTTCGCAACCGCTTCCGCATGACTCTTGACCACGGTTCGCAAAGCGACGCCATGGATTTCATCAAGAACGCCGAGGGGGTCTCACGCCGCTTGGCTGAGTGGTTTCCTAATCAATTCGTTCTCGCCCGTCGAACGCTGGACTCTGACATTGCCGGCATGCGGGGAGAATATGCAAAGAAGTACCCTCCACGGTAGGGCCAGCGAAATGACAGCATGGCAAGGGCGCGAGGAGAGAGGCAACTTGAATTTACTCGCTTCTCCCCCCTGGGGGAGAGGGTGGACCGCTACCGGCGCTTTCTCCAGCCGGGGCGGGCCGGTTGAGGGGGTCACCGCGGAACAAATTGCGAATTGATTTCCAGAAACCTGTTAAGCGAACAGCATTGGCGCTAGCCCGGGTCTCTGGCCGCGTCAGGCGAAGAAGTGTTGGAAAGCGACTTGAAAATTCCCCTCTTCGTCCAACGTCGTGCAAACAGCCAAAAGGTGACGACGGCGACAACCAGCCAAAGGATGCTGGAAGGCCAGTGGCGTCCGAATAGGTTGGCGGTGGCGGCCACGCTCGCGGTACAGAACGAGATGCCGAGCGCGCATTCCCAGATATCGGAACGCAATTCGTTCTTGATCCGCTGCCGTTCGGGGGTGGGAAGCGTCCCAGTGATCTTCCCCCAGAACCCCGGGGGCCTGCAAATCCGGTAGAACTGCTCGAGGGTTTCAGTTTTCTCTGCCGGGGTCAGCAAAGTTACTGCGAGGATGACCACCCACCCTGCCCCGAAGAGGAGCAGGAATCCCTGCCAGAAGGGTTTGTGGGCAAAGTCGAGTGGAAACCAGATGATGTAGCCGAGGGGCAAGCCTCCCGCCAGCGCCGCGATTTCACCCCAGATGTTCAGTCGCCACCAGAAAAACCGCAGCCAGGCGAGAGGCAAGATGAAAGCAATCATCACATTGTTGATAAACAGGAACCAAGCCATCATCCCCTTCACCAGGAAGCCGCCCACGAGCAAGGCCAACACCAACAGTAAGGAGGTCGCGACACGGCCGGCCCAGACGTAGTGCCGCTGGCTCGCGTTGGGCTTGAGCAGCCGTTTGTACAGGTCATTGATCAAGTAGGAAGCGCCCCAGTTCATTTCGGTGCTGACGGCGGATTGATAGGCGGCGAACTCTCCCGCTACCAGAATCCCGGTGAGCCCCGCAAACCCGAAGCGCTTGACGAGTTCGCCCCAAATGCGCTCCTCGGGGATGCCGTGGCGTGGAAAAACGCTGGCTGCGATGATGCCCAGAAAAAGGAACGGGATGATACGCACGACGAGGGAAAGCAGGGCGTTGAAGAGCTGGCCCACTTGGGCATGAAACTCATTTTTGGCGGCCATGAACTTCTGCGCGGTAAAGCCTTCGCCGCCCGAGGGCGAGGCGGCGAAGAAAAGCCCCTGGAGGATAAGCGCGAGAATCGTGAGGTGAGTAAAATCTCCTCCGGGCGGCGTGGCGCGGAAGAAGCCGGCGCCGCAGTTGCGCATCGCATTCGCATAGACGTGGCTCAGCCCGCCCAGACGGTGGATGATAAAGGGAATAAAGATGACGTTGGCAACCACGAAGAAAGCGAACTGGAAGATTTCGGAGTAAACCGCTCCCAGCAGGCCGCCCAGCATGGTGTAAGAGAGGGTGAGGGTAGCGGCAAACAGAATGATGGAGCTATCGCGCCAACCGAGAATCGGACCGACGGCTTTCGTCAACCACCCCGTCACGTAGGCCATCAGCACCACCGCCCAGCCGAAGCTGAAATAGACCGCCGCTACAGACCGGAAGACTCCCGCGGCCCTGCCGCCATAGCGTATCTGGACGAACTCGGCCGTCGAAACAATCTTCAACCGGCGCCAGAATTTCGACCAGATCACCGCCACCAGGGGCATCCAGATGATCCAGGGGATCCACCACCACCAGTTCCCCAGCAGGCCGCCGGAGAAGACGAGCATGGTGAAAGCCGAGGCCGACCCGGCGGAAGTAAATGTGGCGACAGTCGAAAAACCGATGGCCCACCAGGGGAGAGAGCGCCCGCCCACGAAGTAACTTTCAATCCCACCGCTGGCGCGTCGGGTGAAATATAGGCCGATGGCGAGCGCCATCAGCGCGTAGAGGACCATCACACCCCAGTCAGCAGGTTTCATAACTCGCTCCAAAGTGTAGCGGCGATTTTACATCAGGGTTGTCGAAATTGGCGGATCACGCCAGTGCTCAGCGCGGCTCTGCCGCCACGCTGTGCGGAAAGCCGGAGGCTCTCCAGGCGCACGTCCTTCGGAAAGGCGAAGCCTTTCCGCACCGCAGGCGGCGGAGCCGCAGGTCATCGTTGACCGGATCGAGCGTAATCTGGACAAGCCTGATTTTATATTGCCATATCGTAGCGGCGATTTTATATCGCCACAGTTCCATACGTGGCGACGTAAAGTCGCCGCTACCCGGCAATCTGCTTCACCAGCGTATCCACGGCGGCCGCGACGGTCTCGAGTGACTCTCGCCGTGTTAAGGCACGTTCCCCGGGCACAGGCTCGTATTCCGCTCCCTCGGTTGCCAGCATCCCCCCATTCACTTCGACGATCAACGCGCGCGCGCCCAGTTGGTGAAACCAGTAATCCTCATAGTATTTCTCCGACGGTTTCGGATAAGGGCGCGAAGACCGATCATGGAAACGCAGCTTTCGCGTGCGCCAGGTTTCCTGTAGGGAGAGGGCCAATGCCCGCTCCTCTTGCGCCAAGCCAGCTTGGGAATATATGGTGGGCGCAAACACTTCCGTTGGAAACATGAAGTTATGAAAGTCGACAACGCAATAAGGCCGCACCGACTCCAGGAGATTTTTCGTGGCGCGGGTTTCCATCCCTTGCGTATCGTCCCAATCGAACCACATGTCGAGTCCCTGGTCGGTGAGGCTGGAGCCGAGCACATGCCCGGTCGCTTCCCATTGGGCAACCTGCTCCGGCGTAAACCGCATGGGTGGCTTCTTGACGTACGTGCCGTAAAAAAAGTGCATGGGCTCGTTGCCCTCGGCGAAGAACTTTATCTTGTTGGCATCGGTCCAGTCGGGGATCCAGGTGCCATGCCAGGAGTCCGGGAAGTGTTGTGAGAAGCGCTGAGCGCCTCCAGGATTGAGAAGGGGAATTACGTGCAGCGTGGTGGCCTTGAGTATTTTCTCCCGATCCACAGAAATCCCGAAAGGGGCGGTGGCATTAAGCAGCGCGTCGAGGTAGGCCAGCAAGCCGCGCGGACCACTCGGCTCGGGGCCGTGCATGCCCGAGAGGATGGCGACATGCTTCTGGCCCTGGCCCAGCCGCATCGCGTAAACGGGCAAACCCTTGGCAGATCGCGCGATCTCCCGCAATTCGCAGGCGTCTGGATGAGCGTAAGCGAGCTGGCGAAAACGCTCCAGGCCGTCGCGCGCGCTAAAGAACCAGTAGCGCTCCTCTTCATTCGACCAATTCAGGAAATCCCCCCGCCTCGAAAGATAAGTTTGCCCTTGCGCCTTCACGGCAATCATGAAGGCCGTACCCAACTGGATAAGGGATTCGCGTCGAGTCATACCAGAGACCCCAATGGCCATCGGTGCTTGGTTTTGACGACCCAAGGCCACACCTGACCGCGAGGTCGGCAGAACCGCCGGGGGCGAAGGTGCGCGCCACGGCCGGCAGGGGATTATCGGATATATTTGGCGACAAGGGAAGACTCCAGATGAAATTCACCATCGCGTCTCCAGGAAAACAGACGCCGGATGGAAAGCGCCGCAGGCGCTCTGGAGTGCGGCAGCTTGCTGCCGATTTTCTGCTGCGAGCTTGCTCGCCCCTCAATCTGTCCAAGTGCACGGCCAGCAAGCTGCCCTGAGCGAAAGCGGCAGCCCGCCGCGGCGGGCCGCACTCCAGAGCTGTGGTGAAATCCTTGTGCTATACTGGCGCACCCATTATGCTTGGCAGACGGGGAGGCGGCGTTAGCATGGAATTAGCGCTATTGGGAGGCCTGCCGGTGCGGCAGAGACCCATCCTGGACTGGCCGGTCTTTGGTCGAGAAGAGGAAGAGTCACTTCAGGAAGTCTTGCGCAGCCGGACCTGGGGGGGGTATAGCGCGCAAGTGGGGGAGTTTGAAGCGGCCTTCGCCCGTATGCAGGGCGTGCGGCATGCCATCTCCTGTTGCAATGGCACGGTGGCGCTGGAGGTGGCGTTGCGCGCGCTGGACCTCAAGTGCGGCGAGGAAGTGATTGTTCCACCGATCACTTTTGTCTCCACCGCGGGCACCGTCTTGATCTGCCATGGTGTCCCGGTATTTGCCGACATTGATCCGCAAACTCTTAACCTGTTCCCTCCCGCCGTGGAAGCCTCGATCACGTCCCGTACCCGAGCCATCATCGCTGTCCATTTCGGCGGGCACCCTGCCGACGTGGATGCCTTGACTGCCATCGCCGAGCGCCACGGCTTGGCGCTGATCGAAGACGCGGCCCACGCCCACGGCGCCGCTTGGCGAGGCACTCCGGTGGGCAACTTTGGTATTGCCGCCACTTTCAGTTTCCAGGCTTTCAAGCTGATGACTGCGGGTGAAGGGGGAGCGGTTCTTACCAACTCTTCCGCTATCGCCGAAAAAGCCTGGAGCTACTGCAACCTGGGGCGACACAAGGGGGCAGGTTGGTATGAGCACTTTACCTCGGGCAGCAACTACCGCTTGACGGGATTCCAAGCTGCCGTGCTCGGCGCGCAACTGAAAAGGCTTCCGGAGCAAAACCGCCGGCGCGCGGAGAACGTGCAGTATTTTCGGGAGCAGATGCGGTCCTTCCGCGGTCTCGCTCTCGCCGAAGACGACGAGCGGGTGAGCCACCATACCCATTACATCATCACCTTGCGCTACGACCCTGCGGCGTTCGCCGGCGTGCCGCGCAATTTGTTCCTGCGCGCCTTGCAGGCCGAAGGAATTTCCGCCCAGCCAACCTACCCTTATCCTCTGTACCGCAATCCGCTCTTTCGCAAGGAGTCACTTCCCCCCTGCGGTTGCGGGAAGTGGAGCACGGCGCAGGATTACGAGTCGCTGTTCCTCCCCGAGAGCGAGCGAATTTGCAAGGAGGGCATGTGGCTGGAACACTATATCTTTCTTGGCACGCATCAAGATATTGATGATATTATCGCCGCCTTCGAGAAGATTCAGCAAGGAGCTGGTCCCCTTTTGCAGCTTGAGGAGGGCTCGAAGGAATCGCAGCCATGAGCCTGCAAGCGCGGCTCTTGGCCGCAACGGAAGAAGGGCTTCACCAAAGAGGCCACGAAGGACGTTCTGGAGTGCAGCCCGCCGCGGCGGGCTGCCGCATTCCTCCTGCAAGCTTGCTCGCGCTTCACCGCTCCGAATGCCGCGCTCCTGTGCACGGCCAGCAAGCTGTCCCGCGGGGCGGGAGAAAGCGGCAGCAAGCTGCCCGCACTCCAAAGGAGAACTCTTCCCATGCAGCGTGGAAACACACGCCTGGTGGCGCACAAGCCACTTGCAGTTGCCATCCTGGTTCTATTCTCAGTCGTAGGCGCGGCTGCTCGTTCAAGGCCCGGCGCCGGGCAGGCACAAGGCCCGCCCCCACGGCAGCCCGCATCGGAATTCACACCCTGGACCTTTCACGAAGACTTCAGCCATGGTATTCCAGGGTGGGTGACCTTCCCGCTGTATCAGGATGTGGGCTACAATCCTAATATTTATACGACGCAAGTGGGTGGCTCACCGGTGCTGGTCCGTGACTTGACCTCCAACGGCGAACGGCTGCTGCGTGTAGGTCTGCTGCGGCCGCTAAGGTTTCATGTGGTCCCGTCTTCTTCGTTTCGGATCGTTTACAGCTTCGAGACGTGCGGGAGAATAATAGGTTTGCATCTCACTCTGGGCGCCATGGATGGGCGGCGTTACAATTACTCCATAATCCCTCAATCTGGGGTGGCAAAGGATGTAGCGCCGGATTTGAGCCCGGCAAGTGCCGCCCTCCCGACAATGTCGGGACAAGTTCCGGGCGGCGCTACACCTGGTGCGCACGAGGTAAAGGTCGAAGGCCGCCAACTGCAAATCCCTGTCACGGGAGCGGACGTGCAGGTGATTGTTCTCGAGGCCGAAGTTGCGGCGCCTCCGTTAGGGTGTCACAGCCTGCTGACTTTGCGTGCATTGGAAATCCAAGCGGAGAGGCCGGAGAGTGTCCTTATTCGTGCGCCGGAGCTGGACCGGTCACCGGTTGACGATGTTGCCGTGGCCCGGGATGTGGTAACGGGTGGTAGCCCGTTGAAGATCGAGCTGGGGTCAGGCCCCGCCGCGCGCGTATCTGTTTACGATGAAGTGGGGGCCCTGGTGCGCGCCGAGAACGTTCCGCCAGGGGAAGCGCGCAGTACACAGGTTGCCGCTCCGGACAAGCCCGGCCTTTATCAGGCTGAAATCACCAGCGGCCGCGCCAAGTCGGAATTTAGCTTCCTCGTGTTGGGCAAAGTTCCCGCCCATCCTCGTGTTCTACTCACCTCCGAGCGCCTGGAACAATTGCGCTCGCAACCCTACTCGAATGAACTGCTGGCCATCGTGCACCGGCGCGCCAGCGAGCTCCGAAAGTCCCTCGCGTACAATCCCAAGGCGGGTCGGAACATCGAGCTGCTGCCCACAGTCACCGTACATCCCGGTCTGGAAGATTATTTCGGGTTACTGGGAAGTTACGGTCACGCCATCGCCTTCAACGCGCTCGATTTTCGGATGAACGGGGATCGGCAGGCGCTGGAAGCTGCCCGGCGCGCGCTGCTTACTGTTTCCGCATGGTCTACCTGGACGCCACCGTGGTTCATCGCGAAGGGGCTGCACAACTACTACGGAGCCGGCGTGTTCACGCAGTCGGTGGCGCTCGGTTATGACCTGATCGCAGACGAGCTATCGCAGGAAGAGAGATCGCAAATTGCCGAAGCATTTTGGGAGAAGTCAATCCGCCCCGCCTTAGACGGGTACTTTTCTTACGATCGTTTGCCGATCGCTCCCAGCAACCACGAGTCTCAGACGGTGGGCGGGGCTATCGAAGCCAGCGTGGCCCTATATGGCGACGTCCCTGATTGGGCGAGCAAGTTCGGACCGGCTTTGGCGGAACTCGTCGTCACCTACGACCGCCTGATCGAGGGCCTATTCCCCGGCGACGGCAGCGAGGCCGAGCCGGCAGGCTATGAACACTTCGCCATGGAAGGGATGTCGTGGGGGATGGCGGCGCTGCACGCCCTGGACATTCGTCCCCAAGGCTTCGACAAGATGATGAAGGCCTTTTGGTGGCTTCGCTATGCCCAGGTTAGCCCGGACCTGGTGCTTGATACCGGTGACACCGGCTCTGCGCTCCGGTCTCACACCGGGTTCGCTTGGGGGGCAGAATACGCCGGCGATCCCGCGCTGCAAGCGTTCTACGAGACCGCGACCGACCAAAGTCTGAAGGGAGTCTTTGAGTCGCATCAAACCGGGCAAACGCACGAACAGGCTCCGGGCCTTCTGGACCTTGTCTGCTGCACGCACGCCGCGACGGTGACTCCCGAACCGCCGCTTTCACGCATCTTTCCGGCGCGCGGCAGCGCCGTCATGCGCAGCGGCTGGCGGCCCGAAGATACGGTGGTTTCGCTGCGAGCTGGTCCCTGGTTTAATCACGAGCATCATGACCAAGGGAGTTTTCAAGTCGCCGCTTATGGCGAGGAATTAGTGGCCGAGGCGGGTTACGCACACTACTACACAGATCCGCACTATGCGGATTACTTTACTCAGGCCATCGCGCACAATACGGTAATCGTCGACGGCGACCCCTTCAGCCAGGAAGACTACGACGGCCGATATTGGGCAGCGTTCCAGAATTTCGCGAGATTTGAGGGACATGTCTTCTCGCCGGACATCGACTACATTGCGGCCAACCTCGCTCCCGCTTATGCGGACGCGAGCCAGGTTAACCGCTTGCGGCGCGAGTACCTCTTTGTCAAGCCCGACCTCCTCATCGTGCACGACCGGATGGAGGCCGCCACGCCTCATGCCTATACGTGGATGCTGCATATTCCGCCCGGGGCTCAGACAAGCATCGCAGCCGCTCAAGCACTGATCCGCCGCCAAGCAGCGTTTGCCACGCTTACCGCAGCAGGGGAGAACACCCGATGGACGCTGCACCCGCAGCCGATCCCCAATGCTTATGGGGACTTCGATCGAACTCAGGTCGAGCCACGTGAAGCTTTTCGATTGGATTCAGCACGAGAGAAGCAAGGCAGTTTTCTCGTCGCCCTGCACTTCCAAAAAGCTGGGGAAGAGCCGGCCCCACCCCAACCTCTTTCAACCACGTCGGGCCAAGGCTTCCAGGCTGCAGGGGGAGCCGCGGAGGTGCTTTTCAGGTCGAAGCCGGGGCCATTGACCACGGGTGGCCTGACAGTTGATGGCGATGTGCTCGCCATCAAGCACGGGAACGGTGTGGAGGAGATTTTCGGCGGAAATCTCAAGTCCTTGCAACGTGGCCGGCAAACGCTTTTCTCTTCCAGCATCGCCACCGACGTGGCCCTGAGCGAAGCTCCGGCTTCAGTTGAAGTCCACGTATTCTGCCCTGCGACAACCGATCTGAAGATTTACTTGGAAAAGCCAGCGCGGGAGGTGAGGCTTGATCAGGGCCTCGTTACTCCTGCCCAGGCTGGGGGGTTCATTTCGTTCGAGCGTCTGGCCAAAGGAGGGCACATTGTCAGCATCAGCTATTGACCCGGCATTCGGCGAGGTGGCCACTTGGAACGTGTTTGACGCCAATGTACGCGTGGGCCACTCCGGCATATACGGGGAACTGGCTCTGGAGACCGACGAGTTGTTAAAGGAGATGGACCGCTTCGGCATCCAGCGGGCATTGGTCTCCCACTTCGCCGGCGAGGAGTACGATGCCGAGGAAGGGAACAACCTTCTGGCGGGCGAATGCCAGGAGCGCCTGACGCCCGCTTGGGCGGCCTTGCCGGACCATCTCCAGGAGCTGGCTCCGCGACACCCCATGGCCGTGCGCCTCTCTTACGGAGTCAAGAAGCATAATTTCTCCTCGGCGCCATGGTGTTCGGGGGAGCTTTACGAATACCTGCAAGAACATTCCGTCCTGACGCTCATGGCGCGTGAAGATATCGAATGGGATTCGCTCGCCCGGTTGCTGGGGAATTTCCCTCGCCTACCGGTTCTGCTTCTCGAAACTGGCTACCGCGCGGAGCGTTACCTTTTCCCCTTATTCAAGCGGCATCCGAATCTTCACATCGATACCTCGACGTATGTGGCGCATCGCCAGCTTGAAAGCTTCGTGGACAAGTTCGGCCCGGAGCGCTTGGCGTTCGGGAGCCGCTTGCCACTCTATACCGCGGGCGCGGCGCTGGGGGTCCTGGCGACCGCGCGCATATCGGATGAGGCCAGGCTGTCGATTGCGGGCGGGACTTTGCGCCGGCTGCTGAGGAGGAAAAGCCAATGAGGTCGCCAATCCCGATTTTCGATTGCCACGGTCACCTCGGCACCCATCCCGATTTCCCCGCCTGGAAGCAAGGCTATGAAGACATGCTGCAAGTGATGGACCTTCTGAATGTCGAAGTCCTCGCCATCACCTCGACGCTAGCCTGCTCCAACGACTGCCCGCGCGGGAATGCCGAGGTTGCCGAGGTCTTGCGAAAATATCCGCAGCGTTTCCGGGGATATATAACGGTGAACCCACGTCCGCCGGGGGAGGCCCTTGAGGAGTTGGAGCGGTGGAGCTATTTCCACCGCCCTCCACTCATTAAGCTGCACCCTGAGTGCCATCAATATCCGGTGGATGGGGACTATTACCGTCCCATCTGGGACTACGCCAACCAGACGCATGCCGTGGTGCTCGTGCACACCTGGGATTCCGACCCCAAATGCGGCCCGTTGCTGCTTGGTCCTATAGCTCACGCATTTCCGCAGGCCAAAATCATTTTGGGCCACTCGGGGGTGACGTGGCGAGGTTATGAGCAGTCGTTCACAGTCGCCGCCGACGCTTCCAATACGTTTCTTGACATCACTGGATCTCAAAGCCATCGCACGATCATCGAGCGCGCGGTGGCTCGGTTGGGAGCGCACCGCGTGCTCTTCGGATCGGATATGCCCTACCTGGAAGCCGCCATGGTACTGGGGCGGCTTTTGTCGGCGCGAATTTCGGACGAGGACAGGGAAAAGATTCTGCGAGGCAATTTCGCACGCTTGTTGGAGGAGGGCAGAGAAAAGATGGAGAGCTAAGACTCCCAACATGGAAACAGCCCTCTCCCTTGGGGAGAGGGTGGCCCGCGTCGGCGTTTTCACCAGCCGGCGCGGGTCGGGTGAGGGGTTTTTGCTACGATTTTGAACATCGAATGGTGATCTTGATGGTGCTGTTCATTCGCAGCCGCGCCAAATGCGGAAAGGCGTTGCGCGAGAGGATTATTGAAAACGTTCGGGATCCGCTTGCTGCGGACCCCGAACAGGTTGCTGCCGGAAGGGGCACGGGAGTTGGTTCGCAAAATGAGGGATGCTACAAGATGGGGATGGGTCAGAATGAACCCGAGATCAGCAAGTGACCCCTCACCTGTCCCGCTCGGGCTGGTAAGAGCGCCGGCAGCGGGCCACCCTCTCCCCAAGGGAGAGGGCAACGATCCTATTCCCTGCGCAAACCTAATTCCCCGCCGTTGTCCCGGCCGTAAAGACATGTTGGAGGAGGGAAACGATGGATCGCATTAGAATCGGAGTCATTGGTCTGGGGACTATGGGGAGTCAGTACGCTAAGATCTACTCAGCGCACCCCTTGGCGGAAGTGGTTGCCGTCAGTGCGCTCCAGCAAGATCAGGTAGACAAGGTGCGCTCACTTTACGGGGTTCCTCACGGCTACACGGACTACCGGAAGATGCTGGAACGTCAGGATCTGGACGCCGTGGTGGTGGCAACGCCGGATTCGCAGCATTACGAACCCACTCGCGCTGTGCTCGAGTCTGGCAGGCATGCCCTGGTCGAGAAGCCCTTCACGACCAGCACGGCGGAAGCCGATGAGCTGATTCGCATCTCGCGGCAGGCAGGGAAAATCATCCAGGTGGCCTTCAATCACCGCTGGCTTTCGGCTTATCACCAGGCCAAGGCGACGATTGCCGGCGGTGAAATCGGGATGCCTCTGGCAGGGTACGCCCGCAAGAACGACACGATCTTTGTCTCGACGCAGCACCTTTCCTGGGCCGGCACCACAACGCCCGCCTGGTTTCTTTCTTCGCACGATATTGACCTGATGCGCTGGTGGCTGGCCTCAGAGCCCGTAGAGGCGCGAGCCTGGGGGCGGAAGGAAGTACTGGTAGCCATGGGCATCCCCACATACGACATCATCCAGGCGCAAGTCAAATTTGCTTCGGGGGCCTTCGTTACTTTCGAATCCGCATGGATCTATCCCAACACTTTTCCTGCCATTGTCGAATCCTTCATGGAAGTCATCGGGAGCGCCGGGCATATCCACATGGATCGTAAGTGCGAATCTTTCGAGGTGAGTACGAAGGAGAAATTCTCTTATCCCAAGGGATTTTTGAATGCGGAGATTTTCGGCCGCATGCGGGGAGCGTTTCCTTCCTGTCTGGAGGATTTCCTCTTTGCCCTGCTGGAAGGAAAAGAGCCGAGGGTAACCGCATTCGATGGCCGGCAAGTGACCGCAACGTTGGAAGCGATTCATAGGTCCTTGGAGACTGGCGGCACAGAACCTGTCGGTTGAGGGCGGATGGGAAAGACAAAAGGCATAACACCGGTAGTCAAAAGGCAAAACGCAAAGCGCAAAAGACAAAGGTACGCGCCCAGCCGGCTTTGACTTTTGCCTTTTGCACTTTGACTTTTGACTTTTCCGTCTGCCCATTGGACTAACATGCATGGTGCTGATCTAGCCGTCTTGACCGCGTATTTCGCGACCATGATCGTAGTGGGCTTTGCTTACTCGCGTCACATGAAGTCGCTTGACTTGTATTTTGGCGGCGGCAAACAGCTCTCCTGGTGGCTGGGTGGGATTTCATTTGTGATGGCTTATGTCAGCGCCCTCTCCATTGTGGTTTACGCCGGCCTCGGATACCGATATGGCCTCGTCGCACTCACGCTCTATTGGACCACGGTCCCGGCCACCTTGCTGACGACTTGGCTTTTCGCTCGTCGTTGGCGGCGCGCCGGGGTGCTGACCCCGATGGAATTCCTGGAAACACGCTTCTCCTCCTTGGTCCGCCAGCTCTTCGTCTGGTCGGGCATCCCTCTCCGGGTGATTGACGAAGGTTTGAAGATTGTGGCAATTGCCATTTTCGTTTCCGCCGGCCTGAAGATTTCGCCGACCATCGCTATGCTCGCGGTGGGATTGATTACCTTGCTTTATACCGTGGCAGGGGGCCTTTGGGGGGTCGTTATTACGATTTTTGTGCAATTTGTTTTGGTCTGCACGGCGGTCCTCATGCTTGTCCCCCTGGCTTGGCGAGCTGCCGGAGGCTGGAACCATTTCATTTCCGCCGTTCCGCCGGATTTTCTAAGTCCGGCGCACGTCCCTTACACCTGGGAGTACATTGGCGCATTCGTGATTTTCAGCGGACTTTCACTGGCCGGAAATTGGTCGTTAATCCAGAGGTTTTATTGCGCGCGCAATGACCGAGAATCCTACGGCGTAGGTTGGTTCGCGAGCTTTCTGTTCCTCCTGCTGCCTCCCTTGTGGATTTTCACGGGGATTTTCGCGCGCGCGTTCATTCCGCTGCAAGGATTTGATCCGCAGACGATCTATGCGCGGGTGAGCGTTGCCCTGCTTCCTCCGGGGATGCTGGGGTTGCTCATTGCGGCCTTGTTCGCAGCCACCATGTCGGTATTGTCGTCAGGATATAACGTCATCGCGGCAGTCCTCACTGTGGACGTTCACCAACGGCTGATCCATCCCCAGGCCAGCCAACGGGAACTGGTGATAGTGGGGCGAGCCTTGACGGCGCTTGTGGCGCTTTTCCCCTTGGGAATCGCCCTGGTGGTTACCTATTTCCATTGGACTATCTTTGACACCATGGTGGCAGCCTTCGCGTTCTTTTTGCCACCCACGGTATTGCCAGTACTGGCAGGCCTGCTCAGCCGGCGGCTTTCAGCGGGTGGCGCTGTGGCGGGATTCGTGGCGGGGATCGGGGCGGGTCTCGCATTCCTGGCGTATAAATGGTTTTTCAAGCCTGCCAACCTGACTGCGTTTCAGGCGGCAAGTCTCGCGATCCCTGCTGGCATCACAACACTCGTGCTCGTCGTGGCAGCCTATGCTTTCCCGGCGAGCGGGGAGGCTGGGGAACGGGCCTCGGCGTTTTTTGACCGGCTTGCTCGCCCCTCGATCTCAACCTCCCCCTCTGAGGTCAGCCCGGGGCCCGTGGTGGGGTTGGTGATCAGCTCCATGGGATTGGTGCTGCTCGTAATTGGGTCGGGCTGGGTGACACCACATGCCAACACGCTGACCCTTGGGACTGGCGGCGCGCTGGTTGCCATCGGCGTCATGTTGTACGGCGGCCGTTGGATCAGGAGATCGGGTGAAAAGCAATCGGGTGATCTGGCCATCCGATGATCGGGCGAAGGAAGAAGCAATCGGGTATCGGGAAAGCCTTCCGGCGCGATAGCTTGTTTGTTCACCCGATCTCCCGATCTCCAGATCTCCCGATCCGAAGGAGGATTACTGCTGTGAGAAGGACCCTGTGCACCGTAGTTCTAGCCGCTTTCGTAGCGTGCTCAGCGGGGATAGCTCAGGAAATATCCTCCCGTTCCCACCCGGAGCTTTACGGCTTATGGCTCCCCCCGGGGGACGCCGGTCACAATCAAGCCGAGGTCGCCACCTTCCTGGACAAGGCTCATGACGCCCACATCGACACCATCGTCCTGTTAGTCAAAAACGAGGGTTGGCTATTTTATGCGAGCCGGCTTTTTCCGGCATCCGTGGCTCCCGAGTACCGCAACTTTGATCCCCTCCGTACTGTGATCGCCGAAGCGCACAAGAGAGGTATGAAAGTGCATGCCTGGTTAGTGGATTTCGTGGAGAGTCCAACCGGCGACGTGTTCAAGCATCACCCCGAGTGGGCGGCGCTCAATCCCGATGGTGAGACGACCTCTCCCGAGATGCTCGGACCGAACCGGCCGTATTCGGACGTCTGGATGTGCCCCGCGCGCCGTCCCGGTTACACCGATCAATATCTGCTTCCGGTTATTCGGGAAATCGTCACCAACTACGACGTGGACGGCATTCACCACGATTACGTCCGCTACCCGGGGGACGTAAACCCCGACGGTTACTGTTTCTGTGATTACTGCCTGGAGCATATTTTCACGCACAGCCACCTTGCCTATGAGGCCGAGCCACACGAAACTCCTCTGGAACGCCTCTTGCCCCGAGTGGATGCCGACCTGAGCCGGGATTACACGCCCAAACCTCTGCAATGGGAGCAATGGACCCGACGCGAGAAGGCCAATTTCCTCCTGTACGGGAGGTACGAGTATGACTCCGCTCCGGACATGTCGTATTATTTTTATACCTACCGCACCGATGCCATCAAGGAATTTGCTCGCGCGGCCTACGAGCTGGTGAAAAGCATAAAGCCTAACGCCGTGATTTCCGCCGCCGTTTTCAAAAACCCTGAAACCAGCGGGAGGTTTATCGGCCAGCGCTGGAGCGACTGGACGCAGTATGTGGATGAATTCATGCCCATGACCTACCGCAGCCATTTCAGCGTTGGTTGGGAGACCTTCTTAAAGGAATTCGGAGAGTACACGCGTTATCAAAAAAAATGGGTGGACAAGAGCCAACTCGATCAGGGAATTGCCACGACATACTTGTACCGGGAAATGTATGACCCCATTAATAAGATGAACGCAGCCCTCGACCAGTGGGTAGCGCGCCGAGGTGATGGTGGATCGGACCGCACGGAAGTTCTTCGCCTGGCACAGACCACGCTCTCCCAACTGCCCGCTGGCCCGCGCAAGAACGAGTTTGAGCAGGCACTCCAGAGCCTTCCCCAAACAACCCATTCCGAGGCGGAACGTCAGGCCGCCTTGAACCTGCGACACATTAACGAAAGGCTCGTAGGCGATCCACCGCCGGGATTCTTCCCGCCGGAACGGCTTCTGGAGTCCATCCGAGTCGCGCGACAGAACGGGAGCGACGGTATCGTATTTTTTGCGGGGGGTAGCATCGAGCGGGCGCATCTCTGGGAGGCCGTGAAAAAGGGATGGTGATCAGGAGACCAGGAGATCGGGTGATCTGATGATCTGGCGAACGAAAAAACCTCCCGGCGCGATAGCTTCTTTGTTCACCCGATCACCCGATCTCCCGATCATCAGATCACCCGATTCGACTGACACTCACAGAGGGGGTCTGTATGTTTACGCGGGGAAAGTACTTTCGATGTCTGCACGGGGAGGGTGGAAATGTTGACTGATTTCCCGATCGCAGCCCTCAAGGCTGGCGTGGCCAAGGTGGATATCACGCCACCGGTGGGCCAGCGGATGTGGGGTTTTGCGGCACGCGTGGGTCCTGCAACGGCCATTCTCGATCCACTGTGGGCGCGCGTACTGGTGCTCGAAGTTGGCGAGAAGCGTTTGGCGCTGGTCGCTCTCGATTTAGGGCGGCCGTTTGGGCCGGCGTCTCTGGCGCGGCTGCGGGAGGATGTGAAGACGTCGAGTGGGATTTCGTACGTTCTCGTCGTTGCCTCGCACACTCATTCGGGACCCGTCATCAAGGATGAGTATCCGCCGGGGAGCACGCCACTTTGGGAGTCAATCGCGATTGAGAAAATTGCGCGGGCCATCGACGCAGCGCATGAGCGGGCTGAAGAGGCGCGCATGGGCACAGGCTATGGCACTGCCTATATCGCTCACAACAGGCGCCGAGTGAATCCGGATGGAACAATCACCTGGTTCGACCGGAACTTAACCAGGATTCCAACCTCCCCGGTTGATCCTACTGTCTCCGTGCTTCGGGTGGACACGAGCCAGGGCCAGCCTCTGGCGATCCTTGTTAACTACGCCTGCCATCCGGTTGTGTTGGGGGCTGACAACCTGAAGTATTCGGCTGATTTCCCCGGGGTGACGGCGCGCCGGGTTGAGCAGGCTTTGGGCGGGGAACCGGTTTGTTTCTTTCTTCAGGGCGCGCCGGCCGATCTCAACCCCTACTACGCCGTCACCCCGATCGAGGAGGATGCAGGCAGATGGCGCGACTGGACGGGAGAGCGGTTGGGGCACGAAGCCGCGCGTGTGGCCAATGCCGTCGAGACAAAACCTGAATCAGAGGCGAGTCTTGAATTTGCAGAGGACTTGATAACCTTCCACTCGCGCTGGGAGCCGGAAAAATTCCGCGCCGCTTTATTGCGTTACGGCGAGATGTTTTTCGAGGATTTTGCTCCTACCATCCGAGAAGAATGGCAATTGCCTGTGGCGACCGTTCTGCTCAACAAACGAATTGCCTTCATGACGGTGCCAGGCGAAGCTTTCGTGGAATTTCAAATCAACTGGCGCGATCGCTGCCCGGTGCGAGACGCTTTCTTTCTGGGTTACGCCAATGGCTATTACGGGTATCTCCCCACCATCCGAGCTGCTAGCGAAGGCGGATATGGCGGCGCCGACGCGAGTGCCTGGGTGGAGGTCGGGGCGGGAGAAAGGATGGTGGATCACGCCTTGATTAGAATTTACGGGATGCTGGGCCGTCTGACCAAAACTCCTCAGGATGCGGAGTACGAATGAACAAATTCAACGAGAAATCCCGCAGGCGGGGAGGGCTCCGGAGGTATTTACCGCGGAGCTCGAATGTATTACATTAGCTGCCCGGACCGTGAGAACAGGAGGATCTAATGAGTCGATTGGCGATCTTTGGAGGGACGCCCCAGCGGGCCAAGCCTTTTCCCTCCTGGCCGGCCTTTGACGAAAACGAGGAGCAGGCCTTGCTCGAAGTGCTGCGTAGCGGTAATTGGTGGCGGTATTACCAGGGGGAAGCCGCGGAACTGAAGGCGCCCGAAGCGGGCCAGCCCCGCTCGAAGGTGGCGGAGTTTCAGGAGGCCTTCGCGCGACTCCAGGGTGCAAGGTACGGCATTGCGTGTGCCAACGGCACGGCTGCCCTCGAGGTGGTGCTGAAGGCGCTTGGCGTGGGGCCCGGAGATGAAGTCATCGTGCCACCTTATACGTTTATCGCCACCGCCAGTGCAGTGCTGATGGTTAATGCGGTCCCCATCTTCGCGGACATCGAGGCTGATACCTTCAACATCGCTCCCCGCCGAGTGGAAGAGGCCATCACCCCGCGAACCAAGGCCATCATCCCCGTGCATTTCGCCGGACAGGCAGCCGACATGGATTCTCTCCTGAATATCGCGCGGCGGCACAACTTGGTGGTCGTCGAAGACGCGGCTCACGCACATGGAGCAACCTGGAACGGTAAGGGATTGGGCTCGATAGGGCACGCTGGCACGTTCAGCTTTCAAGTTTCAAAGAACATGACCGCCGGGGAAGGCGGATTGATTACCACCAATGATCGAGACCTGGCCGAAGTCTGCGAGTCCTACATCTGGGGCGGGCGGGAAATCGGCAGGCCCTGGTACGAGTATCACCGGCTCGGCTGGAACTACCGCATGACGGAGTTTCAGGGCGCCATCCTCTCGCAGCAACTGAGGAGACTCGAAGCCCAAAACGCCAAGCGGAGGGAGAATGCCCGCTATCTCGACGAGCGCCTGTCCAAGCTGCCGGGAATTTCCCCGCTCCGCGTGCGCGAAGACGTCACTAAGCACTCCCATCACCTCTACATCTTTCGTTTCAGTGCGGAGGAGTTTGGGGTTTCGCGCTCGGATTTCCTGGCGGCGCTTCTCGCGGAAGGGGTCTCTTGTCTTGCCGGGTACGCGCACCCGCTTTACAAGAACCCTATGTTCCTTCGTCAAAACTTCTACCCCCGCGGATGCCCGGTTACCTGCGGCCACTACGACCACACCATCGATTACGCCTCGTTCGAAGCTCTTTGTCCGAATGCGGAGCGCGCCTGCCGGGAGGCAGTATGGCTCGAACACCGGCAACTCCTGGCCGAGCGTGAGGATATGGATGACATCATTCATGCCATCGAGAAGATTCACGAGCACCGCCAGGATTTCAAACCCGCAGCAGTCATTAAGGAGGGATAGCATATGATCAATCTGGGAATTGCCGGCATGGGATACATCGGACAGGTCCACCTGGACGCATCCCGAAAAGTTCCGGGCGTTCAGGTGCTGGCGGTGGCCACTCTCGAGCCGGAAAAGATTCGCGACACGTTTTCAGGCCAGATTTACTCCACTTACTCGGAACTCCTTCGGGACGACCGCCTTGACGCCGTCGTCATCGGCCTCCCGACCGACCTCCACGAGAAGGCCGTCGTCATGGCCGCCGAGTGCGGCCGCCACATCCTCTGCGAGAAGTCCATGGCGCTCGATGCCGCTTCTGCCCGGCGCATGCTCCAGGCGGCGCAGGCCCACGACCGCATCTTCATGGTCGCGCACGTCCTTCGCTTCTGGCCGCAGTACGCGCGCATCAAGGAGCTGATTGACGCGGGCGAAATCGGTTCCGTCATTTCTGCTACCGCCTACCGGCTCTCGAAATTCCCGCCCTGGATGGTTTGGTTCCGCGATCCAGCGCGGAGCGGTGGCACCCTGCTGGACCTGCAAGTCCACGACGTGGATTTCGTCCATTGGATTTTGGGACATCCTCAAAGCGTGTACACGGTGGGAACCCAGTCGCCCACCGGAAGCTGGGACCACGTCCATACGATTTTGAATTACCCCCATGCCCAGGCCAGCATCGAGGCGAGCTCCTTGATGCCGCAGTCCTTCCCCTTCAGCACGCGCATTCTTGTTGTCGGGACGGAAGGAGCGCTGGAATACACGTTCCGAGTAGCTACCAATGTCCAGGATCGCGACTCGGCCTCTCACTTCTTCCGTTTGTACAAGAACGATGGCGGCGAGAGCGAGCCCACGGCTTCGGCGGAGGACGCGTATGTTGCCCAGTTCCGCTACTTCGCGCAATGCGTCGCCGAGCGCCAGCAACCTCGCCTCTGCCCACCGGAAGAGTCGTGCCAGGTGATGCAAGTAATGAGCGCATTGCGACAATCGGCGGACACTGGCCGGGTCGTTGCGCTCGGCTAGGAGCGCGCCTGCACGACATGAGCGAAGGGCTCTTTTACGCCTACGAGCAGGCGGAGGACTTGGCTCATTCACCATAAGTTTCAAGCCTCGAGGGTTCTACGGATTTTCCGGGACTTCGCGCGGGAAATGTTGATGGCGCGGGGCGCTTTGGAGTGCGGCAGCTTGCTGCCGCTTTCCTTCGCAGGGAGCTTGCTTCCGGCAGCACCTCGAACAAGTTCGAGGCACAAAAGCGGCAGCAAGCTGCCGCACTCCAAAGAGAAGGAGGGGGAAGGGGAGTGGCCAAAATCGACCAGCAGTGGTGGATTACGGCCAGGCAGGGTGGATCATGGCGAGCAGCGAATCTTGTCAATCCCTTTATTTTCAGGGAAGTAAAGGCGGTCGGGGTTTGGAAATGAAGATGCCTTACCATGTGACGAGACATGGAGAGGAGCTTGTATATGAGCTACGTATCAACCAAGCCGATTCGAATTATTGCTTACTGCATCGCGTTAAGTTTGCTGGCCGCTTCGATGGTGGCGTTTGCGCAGGATCAGACCAGCCCGCCGCCACCGAGTCCAGCGCCCAGTCCTGGATGGCACCGTTTCTCCGGCCCCCCGGCCAACGACCCTCCGGCCAACGACGCGCCTGGCCAAGCCGTACCGTCGCATTTGACCCTTCAAGCGGGCACTTTTCTGACGGTGCGAGTCGACCAGATGCTTTCCTCGGACCGGAATCAGGCAGGTGATGCGTTTTCCGCTACGCTTATGCGACCACTGGTGGCGGACGGCGTAGTGATAGCGCAGAGGGGCCAGATGCTCGGCGGCCGCGTAGCCGACGCACAAAAAGCGGGCCGTGTGAAGGGTGTTTCCCGGCTGGCAGTGCAATTATCCGACTTGACGCTGGTGGATGGCCAACAGGTGCCGATAGGAACGGAGTTGACGAGTCTGACTGGCCCCACCTCGAAGGCGCGGGATGCGAGTGCGATTGCGGGATCTACTGCCATTGGCGCGACAGTGGGCGCGGCCGCAGATTGGGGTGTGGGCGCCGCTATTGGCGCTGGGGCTGGCTTAGTGGCGGGAACCGTGGGCGTGCTCTTGACGCGTGGCCACCCGACGGTGATCTATCCGGAGTCGTTGTTAACATTCCGGCTCGCGAAACCCATCACTATTTCCACAGAACGCGCGCCGCAAGCCTTCCGCTATGTGGATACAACTAACCCATATAACCGCGCTTCCAACGCGCAGGGCCCGCCGGCTGCTGGTCCTGGCTGGAACTGCAAAGGGTACGGCTGGCCCCCTCCCGTGGCTACTCCACCACCCTACTCTTACTACCCTTATTACCCTTACACTTGGGGAGCAGGCTTGGGGTTGTGGTACGGGCCGGGTTTCTTCTATGGCCGTGGATTCTACGGCCGAGGCTACGGGTATCGCCGCTAGTCCGGATTTCTCACCACGCTCTGCCGTTTTGAGTCGGGCGACCGGAAGGACGGGGTTTTAACCCCGCCCTTCCCCGTTCGTAGCGAGAAATACCCGCTAGCGTAGCGTTCACAAGTCAAAGCCCCAAGCGAAACGCCAGGCCTAGCGCCAGTGCGCCCGCAACGCTGGTCCCCGCAAAGTTGACAATGCCATTTGTGACCAGACCACGGCGCTGAATAGTGGCGCCTAAAAGGCTATCGAATAAGTTGCCCGCGAGTGCGGCGCCAAGCGCGATGGCGGGGCCTGCGAACCTGTACGGTCCACACAACCGTAATCCAAGACCCAGTCCCATTATGAGGGCTGAAGCCGTAAATCCGGCTGCCGTCCCAGGGAGAGAAATTCCTCCGTCCTGGCCGGCCGGAACAGGTTTGAAGGTCGTAATCAGGTAAGCGCGGTCTGAAGCCCATTGGCCGATCTCGCTCGATACGGTGTCGCCCGCAGCCTCGGCCAGCGCCGCCACCATTGCAATCAGGAAAGCAGCTTCGTGATGAGTGGTAATCACCAGGATTGCGAAAAATGCCGCCGCGAGAAGATTGGCGAGCGCCTCGCGCCAGCTTCGCGCCCCTCCCCTGCGCTCGGCAACACCACGAGCGCTTTTCCTCGAAAAGCCGAGGCGCGTGGCGGCCGAACCCAGCAGAACAAACGCGAAAAGGAGAAGAAAGCTCTTGTAACCGTACCCTAGATAGATTGCCGTGCCGAGAAAAAAACCGCAAACTGCGCCGGAACGTGACGCTGCTTTCAGCGCCAAGGCCAACAAGGCGAACGCCAAATTCACGGCAATGGCCAGGAATATGCGGCGGCCGAGGTAGGGCAGATTGCTATCGAGCGCGGAACGTTCCACCAGGAAAGCGCAGGCCATGAAGGCGCCCACGACCAGCGCTACCGAGATGTTGTCGTCCAGAGCGATCGGAATACTCTCAAACGCCGCCCCCAGCAGTGAGGCGGCAGCACAAACCATTAGGGTTTTGTGGGGGGGGATTCCAGGAGCTATCCAGCGGGTGAGAAGGTACGCGCCCACCGTTCCCGCAAGCGCGAAGCTAATGAAGCCGGACCAGGTCTTCTGCCGGTTCCAGCAGAGTGCAGGGCCTTGGGCCGCCTCTCCGATTACCGTCGCCATGCCGTCGCCCAGCGCCATGATGGCCCAGGCTGCTGCCGCAATATGCAGGTGATCACGGTAAAGGGCGATGAGCGCCAGAACGGAAATGGGATACAAGATAATTCCAGTCCACATGTTGACGGTTGACGCCGGGCAAGTATGAGCCGCCGCAGAGACCGCGCGGATGCCTCCAACGACGCCGGCGCGTTTGCTTAGGTCGATATTCAGCCGAGGGAGGATTAGAGTGTCGAACAGCAGGAGGAGGAGGGCGCAGGATGCAGCTTGCTTCCAGGTGAGACCAGGGAACAGAAAAGCGAACAGGAGTGAGGCCATAAACAACCGCTTCCGCGCGGGGAACAGCGGCGGACGGCGCGTAGAATCGTCGCGTACTTGCCTCGTCAAAGCAGTGCCTCGGCTCAAACAGGATTGCAAGGGGCTAAGCAAGAACCCTCACCGGCGTTTGGCAAATCTCCATTCCGGCTCATGGCGAGTATAGCAGACCCAACCCGTGGTCCGGGCCCATGCGCCTTGAGTTTTTGCGACAGTGAGCTCCTCCTGGATCCCCGGATTGCCTGATCTGCGACAGAAGACCCATTGTGGCCGCTCCTGACATTGCCCATGACGTCCCCTCATGCCGGTACAACAATCGTGCTTCGCCCTTCGACGGTTACACGTTTCTGCTACGTTTGGGAAGATGTAGACGATATGCCTGCTAGAGTGGTAGGCTTCTTCGAGAAAAAGCTGAGAGTGAGGCGGAAGAATTGTCCGCTGATGAGAATCTGCTCGAAGTGCCAGCACGGAAACCGCAACTCGAATATAGGTCTTCAGCTTAGTGGAGCGAAGTAGGGAGGTTTACATGAGAACGCCGGAATTGGGAGTGTCTTTCAAGTCTCAAAGCCACGTCGTCCTCGCCGTGCTTGCGACGATCGCACTCTTTTGTCTTCTTATGTGCTCTTGTGGAGGCGCCTCGGTTCCTTTGTCTCCAGGGATTGTGGTTTCGGTTTCACCCCCTACCGCCTCGGTAATGGTCGACGGCACGCAGCAGTTCTTGGTTTCAGTCGCAAATACTCTCAACGGTAGCGTCACCTGGTCGGTCAACACCACGGTCGGTGGCAACAGCACGCTGGGCACTATCTCTTCGAGCGGTCTCTACACGGCGCCGGACCTGGCGCCCAGCACCGGTCTGGTCACAGTGACCGCTACCAGTCAGGCCGATAGCGCAAGTTCAGGCTCGGCAATCGTATTGTTGACGTACCCCGCCCCCAGCTTGTCCTCTGTCTCGCCCACCGACGTTCTCGTAGGCTCTTTGGATACGACCCTTAGGGTAACGGGAACCGGCTTTACCAAGGCCTCGACGGTCAGCTTCAACGGCTCAAGCCGCATACCTACCTTCGTCAGCAGCACCCAACTGACGCTCGCTCTCGCCAGCGCTGACGTTGCCACAGGCGGGACGTACCCCGTTACGGTGACGAATCCTGCCCCGGGTGGAGGCACGTCGAACGCGGTGAACTTCTCGGTGGGGAATCCCGTCCCGGCGATCACCTCCCTCTCGCCAGCTTCGGTTGCGGTAGGTTCAGGGGCACAAACCCTGACGATCATCGGCACGGGCTTCGTGAGTACTTCAACGGTGAGCTACAACGGGTCAAGCCACACACCTACCTTTGGCAGCAGCACCCAACTGACGCTCGCTCTCGCCAGCACTGACGTCTCCACAGCCGGGACGTACCCCGTTTCGGTGACGAATCCTGCCCCAGGTGGAGGCACATCGAACGTCGTGAACTTCTCAGTGGGGAATCCTGTCCCGGCGATCACCTCCCTCTCGCCAACTTCTGTTGCAGTAGGTTCGGGGGCGCAAACCCTGACCATCAACGGCACGGGCTTCTTGAATACTTCAACGGTGAGCTACAACGGCTCGAGCCGCACGCCTGCCTTTGTCAACAGCACCCAACTGACATTTGCTCTCGCCAGCACTGACGTGGCCGCAGCCGGAACGTTCCCCGTTACGGTGACGAATCCTGCCCCGGGTGGAGGCACGTCGAACTCGGTGAACTTCACGGTGGGGAATCCCATCCCGGCGATCACCTCCCTCTCGCCAACTTCTGCTGCAGTAGGTTCGGGGGCGCAAACCCTGACCATCAATGGCACGGGCTTCATGAGTACATCAATGGTGAGCTACAACGGCTCGAGCCGCACGCCTGCCTTTGTCAACAGCACCCAACTGACGGTTTTGCTCACCGATGCTGACGTCTCCACAGCCGGGACGTTCCCCGTTTCGGTGACGAATCCTGCCCCAGGTGGAGGCACATCGAACGTCGTGAACTTCTCAGTGGGGAATCCTGTCCCGGCGATCACCTCCCTCTCGCCAACTTCTGTTGCGGTAGGTTCGGGGGCGCAAACTCTGACCATCAACGGCACGGGCTTCTTGAGTACTTCAACGGTGAGCTACAATGGCTCCAGCCGCACGCCGACCTTTGTCAACAGCACCCAACTGACGCTCGCTCTCGCCAGCACTGACGTCGCCACAGCCGGGACGTACCCCGTTACGGTGACGAATCCTGCTCCGGGTGGAGGCACATCGAGCGCTGTGAATTTCTCGGTGGGGAATCCCGTCCCGGCGATCACCTCCCTTTCGCCAACTTCGGTTGCGGTAGGTTCGGGGGCGCAAACTCTGACCATCAACGGCACGGGCTTCATGAGTACTTCAACGGTGAGCTACAACGGCTCGAGCCGCACGCCGACCTTTGTCAACAGCACCCAACTGACGCTCGCTCTCGCCAGTACTGACGTCGCCACAGCCGGGACGTACCCCGTTACGGTGACGAATCCTGCCCCGGGTGGAGGCA
>Ga0182027_10001409_pt1 | contig 40277 bp, 30 predicted proteins | sample 712E1DmetaG_FD_121300 | JGI IMG/M metagenome (GOLD analysis project Ga0182027, IMG submission 121300) | Permafrost microbial communities from Stordalen Mire, Sweden - 712E1D metaG (Illumina Assembly) | ecosystem: Environmental > Terrestrial > Soil > Wetlands > Permafrost | place: Sweden...
ACGGCCTCGGCCCTGGCCTACGGCCTGGACAAGAAGCACGACGAGAAGATCGCCGTCTACGACCTGGGCGGCGGAACCTTCGACATCTCGATCCTGGAGCTGGGCGAAGGCGTCTTCGAGGTCAAGGCCACCAACGGCGACACCCACCTGGGCGGCGACGACTTCGACCAGCGCGTCATCGAGTGGCTGCTGGCCGAGTTCAAGCGCGACCAGGGGATCGACCTGCGCAGCGATGCCCAGGCCCTCCAGCGGCTCAAGGAAGCGGCGGAGAAGGCGAAGATCGAGCTCTCGACGACCTCGACGACCGAGATCAACCTGCCCTACATCACGGCCGACGCCACGGGCCCCAAGCACCTCGTCGTCAACCTGTCGCGAGCCAAGCTCGAGGATCTGACGGCCGACCTTATCGACAAGACACGCGGCCCGGTCTCGAAGGCCCTCAGGGACTCCGGGCTGAAGCCGGCGGAGATAGACGAAGTCGTCCTCGTCGGCGGCCAGACCCGCATGCCGGCCGTGATCGAGGCCGTCAAGCAGATGTTCGGCGGGAAGGAGCCTCACCGGGGCGTGAACCCTGACGAGGTCGTCGCCGTCGGTGCGGCAATCCAGGCCGGCGTCCTGGCCGGTGAGGTCAAGGACGTCCTGCTCCTGGACGTGACTCCACTCTCGCTCGGCATCGAGACCATGGGCGGCGTGATGACGCGGCTGATCGATCGCAACACGACGATTCCGACAAGCAAGAGCCAGGTCTTCTCGACCGCATCCGACAACCAGACCCAGGTCGAGGTCCACGTCCTCCAGGGCGAGCGCGACTTCGCCAGCGACAACAAGACACTGGGCAAGTTCATCCTCGACGGAATCCCGCCGGCGCCACGGGGCGTGCCGCAGATCGAGGTCACCTTCGACATCGACGCCAACGGCATCCTCGACGTCAAGGCCAAGGACCGCGCCACGAGCCGGGAGCAGCAGGTGCGCATCACGGCCAGCTCCATGCTCTCCAAGACGGACGTGGATCGCATGGTCGGCGAGGCCGCGACCCATGCCGACGAGGATCGCAAGCGCAAGGAGGAGGTCGAGACTCGCAACCAGGCCGACGCGCTCGCCTACCAGGGTGAGCGGACGCTGCGAGACCTGGGCGACAAGGTCTCAGCCGAGGACCGGGCCGAAACGGAGCGCCGCATCGAGGCCGTACGGACAGCCCTCAAGGGCAGCGACATGACCGAGGTCAAGTCGACCTTCGAGGCGCTCGTCGCGCAACTCCAGAAGGTCAGCACCGCGGCCTACCAGGCCGCCGGGCCGGCCGGTCCCGCGACCGGCGGTCCGGGTCCCGATGACGACGCTCAGTCCGGGCCGGCGGGCGGCTCCTCCGACGGCGGGGCCGAGGAAGTCGTCGAGGGCGAGTACAAGGAGGCCTGATCGGGGTCTCCGTTGCCGGGGCCGCCGGGGTCGGCGGCCTCGATCAGCCCGCCGTCTCGGCCCGGTTCGCCCGACGACGGGCCGCCGAATCCCGGGCCGCCGCGGCCGGCGCCGCCGATCTGCGATTGCTCCGGCGCGGGCCGACCGAAGCCGGGACCCAGAGGTCCCTCGCCCGTGGCCGGCTCGGCCCGCAATCTCGGCAGCCGCTCGACTATCCGGTCTTCATCGAACTCGTCATAGCGAGCCGAATCAGCTTGAGCGCCCGGGGCGTATCCGCCCTGTCCGGGCCGGGCCACCCACGACCTTGCCCGGCCGATGCGGACGAGCGTCTTCCTGACGCTCTGCCTTCGCACGAGGCCGATGGTGATCGGCACCAGCAGGGCGATCGAGACGGCCGTCCAGCCGGTCAGGTTGACCACCAGCAGGGCCACTGCCACCTGCCCCGGGCCGAGGCCGCTCGACTGCCAGGTGAGAAAGTCGGTCCGGTCGGCGATCACCTCGGCCCCGAGGATCGCGAGGGCCATGGCGGGAACCGAGCTGACCAGAATCGCCATCACGTTGGCCACGCGGAAGCAGGCCGACCAGAGCGAGGCCAATCGCGACGAGACTTCGCCATCCGTGCCGAGCTTGACGTAGAGGTCGAACAGGTGCCGGGCCGGCCGATTCAGCCACGAGGAGAGGTCGTCGACGTGGCGATGGATGATCACCACGACCACGAGCCCAACCAGCATTCCCGGTACGACGTAGCCCTGCCAGACCAGGGCGGCCGGGACCATGAAGCCCACGGCGATCCGCGCCTGGGTCCACAGCACGCGGGTCCAGCAGGTTCCGGCGGGGTACGGCAGGAGCAGTGGCTGATCGGCGCCGAGCCCGGTCGCGTTGTGGGTCGTCAGGCCTATGAAGAGCGAGAAGCAGGCCCAGCCGAGCGCCCCGATGACGAGGAGCGCAATCGCCAGGTACTCCGCCGATCCCTGCTGGCCGGTCGAAAGCTGCGCCCAGGCGGCCCTCACGTCGGCGTGCTGGAGCAGGTGGCTCGCCGCGGGCATCACGGTCAGGAGCAGAAGGGCGCCGATCGCGAGGATGAGGACGAGCAGGGCCGCGGTCACGTAGCCGAGAGGGGCGGCTTCGACCGATTTGCGCATGCTCAGCGACCAGGCGATGCGGCGTCTGAGAGCGGCGGCCGGGTTTGAGAAGCGGGATCGCTCCTTGGGCGCGGCGGCGACCTGTCCGGCCGGAAGGGCCGCCGGCGCCAGCGCAGCGAGGCGCGTGTACTGGGAGGCCTGAACGGGAGCCGCCGCAAAGTTCGCGACGGAGCCACCGGGCGGCGGCGCCGCGGCCGGGGCGCTCTTCGGGGACGGGCTTGCCTCGGGCGGCAGGCTGCCGTACTTGGTTCGGCAGCTGTAGCACTTGCTGGTGCCTACGCGGTTCAACGACCGGCAGTTTTGGCAGATCCAGAACTCGTCCACGCCTCACCTTTCCTGGTACGCACGGATCATAGGCGCGCGACAGGGGTTGTGAACCACTCCCAGATCGTCCCAGGACCTCCTGAGCGAGCCCGCGTCCCGAGCGATGCGCGGCAGGAGCGGCGATCGGCGAAACGCGAGCTGAGCCGGTCTATCGCGGGTCGAGCGCGGTGCCGTCCTGCCGGCCCGGCTGCAAGACGCCCGGCTTCACGACTCTCGGCGGCATTACCATCGCCGGGTGACGGAGAACCCGGGCATTGCCCCGCCCATCATTCATGCACGCGGCCTGACGAAGCGGTTCGGGTCGTTCACGGCCGTCGACGGCATCGACTTCGACGTGGCCCCGGGAGAGGCATTCGGCTTCCTCGGCCCCAACGGCGCGGGCAAGACCTCGACGATGCGGATGATCGGCACGGTCTCGCCGGTCACCTCCGGGAAGCTGACCGTTTTCGGGCTCGATCCGGCCGAGGACGGCGCCAGGATCCGGGGTCGCCTCGGGGTCGTGCCGCAGGCGGACACGCTGGACAACGAACTGAGCGTCCTCGAGAACCTGCTCATCTACGGCCGCTACTTTGACCTCTCCTGGGCCGAATCTCGCCGGCGGGCGGTGGAGTTGCTTGACTTCGTGCAGCTGACCGAGCGCTCGGCCGACAAGGTCGAGCCGCTGTCAGGTGGGATGAAGCGCCGCCTGGTTATCGCCCGCTCGCTCATCAACGAGCCGTCGCTGCTCCTCCTCGACGAGCCTACGACCGGGCTCGACCCACAGGCGCGACATCTGCTGTGGGATCGCCTGTACAGGCTCAAGCAAAGGGGCGTGACTCTCTGCCTCACGACGCACTACATGGACGAGGCCGAGCAGCTGTGCGATCGATTGGTCGTCATGGACCAGGCTCGGATCGTGGCGGAAGGCTCGCCGCGCCAGCTGATCGACCGCTACGTCACCCGTGAAGTGCTGGAATTGCGCTTCCGCCGCGATGCCGACGAGACGGACGACTCGGCCCACCTCGACGGCCGTCTCGAAGGTCTGGCTGAGCGGATCGAGCAGCTTCCGGACCGGGTCCTCGTCTATACCGCGGACGGCGAGGCCGCGGCCGCGGCGGCCTACGAGCGCGGGCTCCGACCCGCCAGCGTCCTGGTGCGTAGGGCAACGCTGGAAGACGTCTTCCTCAGCCTCACCGGCCGCAGCCTGGTGGAGTGATGGCCGTCGTCGGAGTGCGCCTGGCAAGGCCCGTCGCAATCGCCTCGAGGCGCTCGTTTCGCGTGCTGGAGCACGATCTGCTCGTCTTCAGGCGCGGCTGGTCCAGCTATGTGCTGTCGGGGCTGACGCAGCCGTTCCTCTACCTGGTGGCCATGGGCATCGGCCTGGGGCTCTACGTCAACCGCAACGGCAGCCTCCCGGGCGGCGTGCCGTACCTCGACTACATCGCGCCGGCCCTGCTGGTGACCCAGGCGATGATGGCGGCCGCATTCGAGTCGGCCTGGCCGATCATGGGGAAGATAGCCTGGGACAAGACGTATCACGCGGCGCTGAACACGCCCGTCGGCGCCCTCGATCTGCTCGCCGGGGACCTGATGTGGATCGCCCTCCAGGCGACGCTGCTATCGGCGCTGTTCCTGGCCGTCATCGTGGTGCTGGGCGCGGCGGCTTCGCCGCTCGTTGTCTTCGCAGTCCCCCTGGCGGTCCTGACGGCTATCGCCTTCGCCGCGCCGATCATGGCCTTCACGGCGACGCAGACGGGAGACGGCGCCTTCAACGCGCTCTTCCGTTTCGGAATAACACCCCTCTTCCTCTTCTCCGGCACTTTCTTCCCGATAGAGAAGCTGCCGGTCCTCATGCAACCGCTGGCCTGGATCACGCCCCTGTACCACGGCGTCGCCGCAGCCCGGTCCCTGGCGCTGGGGCAGGTGGACCCGGTTGGTCTGACCGTCCACGTCGCCGCCCTGCTGGCGGTCACGGCGGCAGGTGTCGCCGCCGGCCGGGTCACCTTCCGGCGAAGGCTGGTCGTCTAGATGCAGGCTCTGCGGCTGTCGCCCTCCTTCTCGCTGGCCCGCCCGACGCGGATCGTCGAGCGCAACATGCGCGTCTACCGTCACTCGTTCATCGTCATCTTCTCGGGCTTCTTCGAGCCGCTCTTCTACCTCTTCTCGATGGGCTTTGGGGTGGGAGCGCTGATTGGCAACGTCCCGCTTGGAAACGGCACCAGCGTTCCGTACGCGGTCTTCATCGCGCCCGCGCTGCTCGCGTCGTCGGCGATGAACGGCGCGATCTACGAGACGTCGAACAACTTCTTCTACAAGCTGAAGTACGCAAAGCTCTACGACGCGATCATCTCGACGCCCATGTCGCTCGGCGACGTGGCCAGGGGCGAGGTCATGTGGGCGCTTCTCCGGGGCAGCCTCTATGCCATCGGATTCCTGGCGGTGATAGTCGTGCTGGGTGCGGCCGGCACGACGCTGCTCAGCTCGCCGCTCGGGCTGCTCGCGTTTCCGGCGGCGATGGTGGTCGGCTTCGCCTTCGCCGGAGCCGGAATGGCCGCCACGACCTTCGTGCGGAAGTGGCGCGACTTCGACTACATGCAGCTGGCGATCATGCCGATGTTCCTGTTCTCCGGCACGTTCTACCCGATCGACGCGTACCCGCCGGCGCTCCAGGTCTTCGTCCAGGCGACACCCCTGTACCGGGGCGTCCACCTGATCCGGGCTCTGACCACCGGTACGCCGGACGCCACGCTCCTGGTCGACGTTGGCTACCTGCTGGCGATGGGGACGATCGGGCTGGCCATCACGTCGCGCCGGCTGGTCAAGCTGCTCCAGTCCTAGCCGGCACTCGATCCGGGCGGCGGCGGGGCGTCGACGATCGCGAGGACCGCGCCACTCGTCCGCTGCCGGGCCTGAGGACGCATCCGGACCCGCGCGGCGCACGCGTCTCGTATCCTTCTCGAACAGATGGCAACCCAACGAAGCTACTACGAGATCCTCGGCGTCGAGCGCTCCGCCTCGGAGGCCGACATCAAGCGCGCCTTCCGGAAGCTCGCCCAGCAGTGGCATCCGGACGTGAACACCGAGGCTGAGGCCGCCGACAGGTTCAAGGAGATCAACGAGGCCTACCAGGTACTCTCCGACCCCAAGCGGCGCCAGATCTACGACATGGTCGGGCCGGCGGGGCTGGGCGACATGGGCGGTGCCGGTTCGCCCTTCGGCGAGGGCTTCGGTGGCTTCGGCGATCTCTTCGACGCCTTCTTCGCCGGCATGGGCGGCGCCGCGGCGGGGTCCCGGCGGAGCCGCCACCAGGCCGGCTCGGACCTGCGCTACGACCTGCGCATAGGCTTCGACGAGGCCGTCCGCGGCATCGAGAAGGAGATCGACTTCGATCTGCTGGACCGATGCCTGACCTGCGGCGGCAGCGGAGCGGCGCCCGGCAGCACGCCGGTAACCTGCGGCACGTGCGGCGGCCGGGGCGAGGTTCGCAGCGTCCGCCAGACCATGCTCGGCCAGATGGTGAACGTTACGGCCTGCACCCGCTGCAACGGCGAGGGCCGCGTCGTAGACGTGCCCTGTCAGGCCTGCCGGGGCGATGGCCGGGCCCAGCGCCACAAGAAGATCCGGGTCACGGTCCCGGCCGGCATCGACGAGGGCCACCAGATCCGGCTCTCCGGCGAGGGCGAGGTCGGACCGCGTGGGGGCACGCCGGGCAACCTGTACGTGGCCGTTCACGTCACGCCGCATCCGCAGCTGCGCCGGGACGGGACCGAGATCTACTACGAACTCGGGTTGTCGATAGCGCAGGCCGCGCTGGGAACGCGGACGCGGATCCCGACCATCGAGGGCGACGAGGAGCTCGAGATTCGGGCAGGGACGCAGCCCGGAACGGAGATCCGGCTCCGGGGCCGAGGCGTCCCGCACCTGCGACGCCCGGGATCGCGAGGCGATCTCCACGTCATGATCCGAGTGAACGTGCCGACGAAGCTGTCAAAGCACCAGCGTCAGCTGCTGGAGGAACTCGCGGCCGAGTCCGGCGAATCGGTGCTGGCGGCCGGCATCTTCGACCGGATGAAGGATGCGATCGGCTAGGGCGATGGACGCGGCCGGGCAGCCAACCGCAGGACCGCCCGATTCGGGCGGGCCGGCGGATCTCGGGGCCCTGGGGTCCGGGGTCTGGGTAGAGCTGTCGGTGGCCGCCGATGTCGAAGCCGTCGAGGCGGTCAGCGAGATCCTGACCCGCTACGCGCCCGGAGGTACCAGCGTCGAGCCCGGCTTCGCGCTGACGAACGAGGGCCTCGGAGCGGTCGTAGACCCGACTCGCCCGGCGGTGGTTCGCGCCTACCTGCCGGGCATCGATCGGGGGGCCGTCGAGGCCGCCATCGCCGAGGCGACGACCGCGCTCGGCCATCTGCAGGCCTTCGGTCTGCGGCCGATCGGCGAACTCCAAACGCGCCTCGTGCGCGAGGCCGATTGGGCCGAGGCGTGGAAGAGCCACTTCCCGGTGCTCCGGATCGGCCGGCGGGTCGTGATCCGGCCGACATGGCGCCGCCACCGCAGGCAGCCCGACGACGTGGTCCTGTCGCTGGACCCGGGCATGGCCTTCGGGACGGGCCTTCACCCGACCACACGGCTCTGCCTGGCCGCCCTCGAGACGCTCGCCGACGAGGGGCTGCTGGCACGCGGTTCGGCCCGCGGCGGTGCCGCCCGCGTCATCGACGTCGGCTGCGGGTCGGGCATCCTGGCGATCGCCGCCGGCAAGCTAGGCGCCGGCGAAGTGCTGGGCGTCGACACCGACCCGATCGCCGTCGAGGCCACCTCCGCAAATGCCCGGCTCAACGGCCAGGTCCGACGGCTGCGCGTTCGGCGCGGCAGCGTTCCATCGGGCGAGGGGCCGTTCGACCTCGTCCTCGCCAACCTGATCGCCTCGCTCCTGGTCCAGCTCGCGGAGGCCCTTCGGGACGAGCTTGTGCCGGGCGGGCGGATCATCGCCTCGGGCATCTTCCGCGACCGCGAGGCCGACGTCCGGGCCGCCTGCGAGGCCGCAGGCCTGCGCCTTGGGCGCCGCTGGGCCGAGGAGGATTGGGTCGCCCTGGAGGCCGTCAGGCCTGGGCGCTGAACCGGCCGCGAGCGCGAATGCCGGTCCCGGGCGTCGGCCATCGACCCGGTCACGAAAGGGCGGCCGTGGCGGGCCGGAGGAAGGGCCGGAGGAAGGGCCGGATCTACGCCCCGGGCGCCGAGCTGGCGTGGCACGGCGGGGCGTCGTGGCTGTCGGCCCGTCAGGGACGAACCTGCGCCATGTATACGGCGGTGCCGGATCTGGCGTCGCCGTAGGCGTAGTAGAAGACGCCGTCCGCGAAGTCGGCATTCTCCCTCAGGCCCACGCCGTTGACCTGTGGCGCCGAGCTCGGATACCAGGTCGCAGCCGTCACCAGCGCCGGCGGCAGGAAGGTCAGGCCTCCGTCGTAGCTCAGGGTGTAGTAGGTCCAGACGCGACCGTTGGGATCCTCCGCGTGCCAGCCGACGAAGATGATCCCGCCGCCCATGGCGAGCGACGGTTTGAAGCTGCTCTTGCCGGGGACGGACAGCTTCTGCCAGCTCCCGCCGATCGGGCCAACGCTGATTCCGCCGCCCGTCTCGACGGCCATCCAGGCTTGCCCGGAGTCGTCTACGGCCAGGCCCGATTGCCACTGCGACGACGTGCGGTCGACGCTGATCGCCCAGGCCGGCGGGTCCGCCGAAAGATGCTTGCCGTCGAAGTGAATCAGCGCGGTCTCGAAGCCCATGCGCCCGATGTTCGAGGGGGAGCCCTCGCTGAGCATGCTGTCCTCATTCCACGACTTGAGGTTGCTCTGGTAGAACGAGACGACCGCGGTGCCGTCGGGGGCGGCCTCGACGCGATAGCCGATGCGCCACGAATACGGATAGCCGGGTGGAGGCGCGGCCAGGTGGACCGCCGTGGCGACCCAGGCCGAGCCGTTGCGCGTAGCCATGACCTCGACAGCCGGCCCGAGGCTGTTCGGGAGCCAGTTGTAGGCGACGTAGACCGTCCCGAAGTTAGGGCTCCCGGGCCAGTCGTCGACCGTTATCGACGGGAAGCATCCGGACCAGGGCTTCGTGAAATTCTGAACGAACCGTCCTCTCCAGGTCTTGCCGAAATCGTCGCTGTAGGTGACCGCCATCGCCACGCCGCCGGGCACTCCCACGGCGTCGCCGGCCCACAGGCGCGAGCCGGGGCCCCAGGCGATGACGGCGTGGATGTCCTGGCATTGCCCGGCCCAGGGGTAGGCTGGTGCGCCCCAGGTGGCGCCGCCGTCGCGGGAGATTCGAACGCTCGGCCGGTTGCAGCCGGATGTTGGGCCGGACGCGAAGATGTTCTGGGATAGCACCGCGACCACACCCGGGTCGAACGGATCGGCCGCGAGACTGGGCTCCGAACCCGGCGCCACGCGGTACTCGGTCACCGTCGGTTCGGGCGGGCCGGTCGGACTCGGCGAAGGCGTAACGGGGATCATGGTCGGCGACGCGGTCTCAACCGGCGGGACGGGCGTGGCCGACGCGATCGCGGAGGTGGGGGAGGCAGCGACGCTCGGGGGAGCCGAGCTCGGGGGAGCGGCGCGAGACGGCGTGCCGATCGCGAGCGTGCCCTCTGTCATTGCCGTCAGCAGGATCGATCCGATTCCCAGGACGATGACGGCGAGGCCGGCCAGGCCGCGAGTGAGCAGCCTGCGATGCCTGTTGGCCAGCCCGGTTGTCATCGTCCCTCGATCGAAGTCGGCAAGGGAGTCGCCCTCGGGCCCCAATTCTACGTTCGCCGGGGACCGGCGAAGGCCCAGACCGGGGCCGCAGTGCCGCGAGCCGGCGTAGGATCTCGGCATGATCACGCCAGCTGAAGGTCCGGACCGCGTGCGCCGCGCGGCCATCGCCAACCTGGGCTGCAAGGTCAACCAGGCCGAGATGGATGCTGTTGAGCGGCTGCTGCGGGCCCGCGGCGTGAACCTGGTCGACGGCCGCGAGTCGGCCGACCTGGTCCTCGTCAACACGTGCGCGGTCACGGCGATCGCGGACCGCAAGTCCCGCCAGGCCATTCGGCGGGCCCGCCGGAACAACCCGGGGGCCCACGTGCTGGTCACCGGTTGTTCGGTGGCGGTAGACCCGGCGCTGCTCGCCGCCGTGGATCCCGCCGCCCGGTTGCTCGACAACGAATCGAAGGACAGGCTCCTGGAGGAAATCGAAGCTCTCCTGCGGCTTCCCGACGGGCAATCGCTTCCGACGTTGTCCGGAGTTGAGTGGGGGGCCGGCCTCGAGGCTCAGCCGGAGGCGAACGCGGCCGACCCGGGCGGCGGCCGTGCCTTCGAGATCGGCGCCGGCGGGGGTTCGTTCGAGGACGACTTCGAAACCGGAGCCTCGATCGATCGAACGCGCGCCTTCATCAAGGTCCAGGACGGCTGCTCGTTCCACTGCACCTACTGCATCATCCCCAGGGCTCGAGGACCGGCGAGGTCCGTTGCCGCGGAGGTCGTCCTAGCGGAAGTTCGGCGCGCCCGCTCGGCCGGCCATCGAGAAGTCGTCCTTACGGGGATCAACGTGGGCTCGTACTTCGACGCCGGCCTCGACCTGCCCGGCCTGGTGCGGCGCATCCTCGCCGAAACGGACGTGGAGCGTGTCCGCCTCAGCTCCATCGAGCCCCAGCATCTCACCGACGACCTGCTCGACGTCTGGGCCGGCTCCACGGGCCGATGCCTGGCCCACTTCCACGTCCCGCTCCAGTCGGGCGACGACACGATCCTGCGGCGCATGGGCCGCCGCTACGACAGCCGGTCGTACGCGGCCCTGGTGGAGCGAGTCCGGCGGGCCCTGCCCGCGACCGCCGTGCACGCGGACCTGATCGTGGGGTTCCCCGGCGAGGACGATGCGGCGTGGGCGCGGACCCTGGCCTTCCTGCGGGGCCTCGACCTGGCCGGCCTCCACGTCTTCCGCTACTCGGCCCGGCCGGGGACGCCGGCGGCGCGCATGGTCGGCCAGGTCGATGCCAGGACGAAGAAACGGCGGGCGGCCGAAGCCCTGACGCTGGCGGCCGAGGCGCGGGCGCGCTTCGCCGAGCGGCAAATCGGCGCGGAGATGCGCGTGCTCTTCGAGCGGCAGTTGCCCGACGGCAGGTGGCTGGGCCATGCCGAGTGCCACGTTCTCACCACCGCCGCGGCCCCCGACGGAGAATCCCTCGACAACGCGATCGGGCTCGTTCGGGGCGAATCGATCGATCCGGGCGCCCCAGACCGAGTCGTGGCCCACTTGCTGGCCGTGGATCCTGCGCGCATTGGGCCCGGGCCGGCCGAAAGGGCCCAGTAGCCTATGGCGGAGCGGGCGCGCAAGTAGCAAGATCCACCCGGCCACCAACGCCTCCCAGGAGAATCACGGAGCGAGCCATGCCGTCCGACTGCCTGTTCTGCCGCATCGTCGCCGGCGACCTGCCCTCTGCCCAGATCTACGCCGATGACTCGGTGGTCGCGATTCGCGACATCTCGCCCCAGGCGCCGACCCACATATTGCTGCTGTCGCGGGAGCACATCGCCTCGGTCCGCGACCTCGGCCCCGCGGACCACGACCTGATGGGCAAGATCTTCGCCGTCGGTGCGGAACTGGCGAGGCGCGAGGGGATCGCCGATGACGGCTACCGGCTGGTCGTCAACGTCGGGGGCCACGGCGGCCAGACCGTCGACCACCTCCACGTCCACATGCTCGGCGGCCGACGCATGACCTGGCCTCCCGGCTGAGCGGTCGCCGCCGAGATCGCCGGCGGGCTCCGACCGCGGCCACCAGCACGATCGGGAGCAGCCGCTTCCTCACCGCCTCAGCGCACCTGCTTCGCCGCGGCCGGTCCTTCCTCCCGGACCGGGAGAGGCTCGTCGATGACCGCCCAGACACGGACCCGGTCGCGCTGAACCTTGAAGGTGTGGGTCCGAGGGAAGTCCGCGTCCGGCCACAACCGCCACCCGACCACCCGCTGATGAACGGCGAGCGTCCTGTTCGCGGCCTTGACCGCGGCCTCGATCTCGGCCCGCACCGCCGCCGGATCGCCGATCTCGGGCGCGCGCGTGGCATCGGCGGGCTCGCCGGGCTGCGGCAGGACCGGCGGGCCGGGAGCCAGCACGACGGCCTCGATTCGGCCCGGTCTCGACTCGACGACGACGGCATCGCGCAGGCCGGCCGTCCGGAGTGCGTTCTCGACGTCCTCCGGGTAGACGTTCAGACCGTTCGGCAGGACGATGATGTCCTTCTTGCGGCCCATCAGGATCAGGTGGCCGCCCTGGTCGTGGCGGCCGATGTCGCCCGTCCTATACCAGCCGTCACTCGTGAAGGATTCGGCCGTCGTCGCCGGGTCGCGCCAGTAGCCGCCGAAGAGCGTCGGGCCCGAGACCAGCACCTCGCCGTCGTCGGCCAGCTTCACCCGCACCGGCGGGATCGTCTTGCCAACGGTCCCCAGGCCGTGGTCGCCCTGGTGCGTAGCCGAGGCGACGCCGCACTCCGTGGCCCCGTAGCCCTGCATGACCACGACGCCGATATCCTCCCAGGCCTGCTGGAGAGAGGGCGGCAGGAACGCGGCCGCGGAGACGATCAGGTTCAGCGAGCCGCCGAGCTGGCGATGAACCGCGGCGAAGATCCGGCGGCGGGCCGCGTACGGCAGCCGTCGTGCGATCCGCCGCATCCGGTTGAAGGGGACGAGCTGCCCGCGGGCCGCCACCTCGCGCTCGATGGCCGCCCAGAAGAGGTCGATGATCTGGGGCACCAGCACAAGGGTCGTGGTCCGATGGTGGCGGATTGCCTCGAATATGACCCGCGGGTTGCGGCTGCGGATGTAGAGAACGTGGGCGCCGACGCTCATGGCGTAATAGACGGTGGCCACCTGCTCGAGCAGATGCGAGAGAGGCAGCAGCGAGACGGCCCGGTGTTCCTGCTCCGGCAGAAGGTTGTGGGCCGCATCCAGGGTTCCGATGAGGTTGGCATGCGTCAGGACGACGCCCTTCGGCTCGCCGGTCGTGCCCGACGTGAACACGATCTGGGCGATGTCGCCGCCCTGGGGCCGCGGCCAGGCGTTGACCCGGGCCTCCCAGTCGGCCGGGAAGGTGGCGTCAGGTTCCTCCGCGAGCCTGTCTACGACCGAGCACGGAAAGTGCTCCAGGCGGGCGTCGGCCGGGTCCGGAGTATCGCGGCCGGTCCCTACGACCAGGTGGCGGGCATCGGCCCTGGCAACGATCCGCTCGATCGCGCCCGATGACATGCGCAGGTCGAGCGGCACGAAGACCACGCCGGCCCGCATGGCCCCGAAGTACAACGCCGGTACCGCCGGACTTGAAGGCGTCCAGACCAGCAGCCGATCGCCGGCCTGCAATCCGAGTGCTCGGAGGCGCCAGGCGACGATCCGGCTGCGCCGGTTCAGCTCGCGATAGGTCCACTGCTCGGTCGAGCCGTCGTCGCCTCGCATGCCGAACGCGAGACGATCGGCATACCGGCTCTCGCCCTGGTCGATGATGTCGAGCAGGCTGTTCAGGCGCTCCATCGGCTCCATCCTAGCCGCCCGTCGGGCCGAGAGATCTCCCCGTCAGTTCGGGCCGCCTGGTGCGCCGGTGCCTTGCCCGCCGCCGGCGGGCTTTCGCGGCGTCGAGAGCATGAGTTGGTGGACAACTGGGCCAGGATCGTTCTACACTCCGCCAGCCCTGTCCGCGGGCGTATTGGGTGTGCTCGGAAGAGCCCGAGCCCGGTCGTGATCGCGGACGAGCCCCGAAGGAGGTGATTTCCGGATTGGCAGAAGTCCGTGTGGGTGAGAACGAGAGCTTCGAGAGTGCTCTGCGCCGCTTCAACAAGAAGATCCAGCAGAGCGGCATCCTGGCAGAAGCCCGCCGCCGCGAGCACTACGAGAAGCCGAGCGTGAAGCGCAAGCGCAAGGAAGCGAAGCGCAAGAAGGTCGCTCGCCAGACGCAGAGCTAGCGAGGCCGATCACGCCGTCGATGGCTGCGCGGCCCGGCTAACGGGTGCGCAACCGCCCCGAGGTGCCACACCGGTGTCCCTCAGAGATCGACTCGACGAAGAGTTGAAGGCCGCCATGCGGTCGGGTGACGTCATGCGCCGCGACGCGCTTCGCATGGTGCTGGCGGCCGTTCAGCGAGCCGAAAAGGAAGGCAAGCACAGGCTTGCCGACGACGAGATGTTGGGCGTCCTGACCCGCGAGCTGAAGGTCCGCCACGAGTCCGTGGATACCTTCCGCGCCGGCGGCCGCGAAGATCTCGTGGCGAGGGAAGAGGCCGCCATCGCGGTCGTATCCGAATTCATGCCCCGGGCGCTAACGGACGCGGAACTGCGGACCCTGGTCGAAGAGGCCATCGCCGACACCGGCGCCGCGTCGCCGCGCGACATCGGCAAGGTGATGGGCTGGCTCTCCCCCCGGACCCGCGGCCGCGCGGACGGGAAGGTCGTCAGCCAGCTGGTGACGCAGCTGCTGGCGGCCCGCGCCGCCGGATCGTGACGGCGTTCCCGTGCTGAGGGAGCCCCATGAACGGCCGGGTCCTTTTGGTCGACAGGACGCGGTCAGGCTCGTCGTCGCGGCGCTGTTGATCGTCTGTGCCCTGGCCGCCGGCGTCGTCGGCGACCTGAGCCCGGCGAGCCCCGGCTACACGGTCGGGACCGTCGCGAGCTCCGCCATCCTGGCCCCTCACGACGCCATCATCACGAATCCGGTCGAGACACAGGCCGCCCGCGACGCGGCTTCCGCCGCCGTGCAGCCGCGCTACGACTACACGCCCGAACGGGCCGCGGCGATAGCGGCGGTCCAGGTGACCGCGCTTCAGAACGAGCTCCAGCCGATCGACGACGCCTACATCTCGTCCAAGACTCCGGAGGCTTTGCAGACCGCCCTGCAGTCCGTCATGACGTCGATCCCCTCGCTTTCGACCGATGACCGGACGATCCTGCTGACCCTGGACCTGAACCGCTGGCTCGTCGTCGAGCAGGGTGCCGAAAGCGCGCTCGGCGCCGGCGAGAAGGTCGAGATTCGCGACACGGACCTGGCCGTGAAGCAGTCCACTCTCGCTGCGCCGTACATACCGGCCGTGCTGAACCTGAGTCCCGCCGAGACGCAGCTTGCCATCGCCCTCGCGACGCCGCTGTTCGTGGCCAACTCGGCCTACAGTGCCACGCTCACCCAGCAGGCCCAGGCGGCGGCCGCGGCCGCGGTCCCGACCGTTCGGGACACGCTCAAGGCCGGCCAGGTCATCGTGGATTCGGGGCACCTGATCACCGACTCCGACATGGTCGACATCAGCTACTTCGGCCTCGACAAGTCGACCGTGGACTGGGGTAAGGCCGGGGCGTGGATGCTGCTCGGCACCGTCGTCGCCGCCCTCATGCTCGGCTGGCTGTGGCGCTTCCGGCCTGAATACTGGGTTCGGAGCCGAACCCTTTTGCTGATAGGCCTGATATTCGTGCTCTCGGTCCTGGCGGTGAAGCTGCCGGGAGGGAGGGCATGGCTGCCGTACGTCGTTCCCGCCGCGGCCGGGGGGATGCTGCTGACGCTCCTGCTCGACTCGGGCGTCGGAATCGTCACCGTAGCGCTCGTGTCGGTCCTCGCCGGACCGGTGAGCGGCTCGTCCGTCGAGCTCACCGCGTACGTGTTGCTGGGCGGCTTCGCAGGCATCCTGGCGATTCGCAAAGGCGAGCGACAGCATTTCTTCATCCAGGCAGGCCTTGCCGTAGCCGTCACGGAAATGGCGGTCATCGGCACCTTCGGGCTGCTGGGCCAGCACGACATGACCGGCATGCTGCAACTCTGGGCCGCCGCGGTCGGTGGAGCGCTCGTCGCCACCGTCATCACGATCGGCAGCTTCTCCCTGCTCGGCAATGTCTTCGGCATCCTCACCGGATCGCAGCTCCTGGAGCTGGCCAACCCGACCCAGCCCCTGCTGCGCCGCCTGCTGGTCGAGACGCCCGGCACGTATCACCACTCCCTGATGGTCGGCAACCTGGCCGAGCGCGCGGCCTCATCCATCGGAGCGGATCCACTCCTCGCCCGAGCGGCGGCCTACTACCACGACATCGGGAAGCTGGCCAACCCGCTGGCCTTCATCGAGAACCAGGCCGGCGGCGAAAACATCCACGACCAGCTCGAGCCGGAAGACTCCGCCACGATTCTCCGGCAGCACGTCGCAGACGGCGTCGACCTGGCCCACAGGGCCGGCCTGCCGGCGCCGCTGATCGCATTCATCCCGCAACATCATGGGACGGCGACCCTCGGCTTCGTGTACGGAAAGGCTCGGGACGCGGCGGCAAAGCCGTTCGGCGGCCAGGGCACCAAGGCGGGCGCGGCCGCGGCCGACGCGCTGGATCAGAGCCGCTTTCGTCACAGCGGCCCGAAGCCCCAGTCTCGCGAGGCCGCGATCCTGATGCTGGCCGACGGTGTCGAAGCGTCGGTGCGCTCACTCTCGAGTCGCGACGAAGCCACAATACGGGCGATGGTCAACCAGATCATCCAGGAGCGACTGAGCGACGGCCAGCTCGACGAGTGCGACCTCACCATCCGCGATCTGGAGAACATCCGCGAGGCCTTCATTGGACAGCTCCTCGGGATGTACCACCAGCGGATCGCCTATCCGCAGAGCAAGGTGGTAGAGCTCGAGTCTCGGCGCGGACGCGGCCGGGGATAGCGGAGGCGGGAATCTTGGCGGCACCTGGTAGCGGCTGGCGATTGCCGAGCGCCGATCGATGACTTCCGACGAGGGGTACCTCGACTCTTCCGTCGGCCGGGCAGAGCCGGGTGCGACCGACGATCCGGGGATGACCGCCGAGATCGTAGAGACCGCGGACGCGGCCGAAGGAACGACCTCCTCGATCTACCTGCCGCCGTATCGAATCGACGTGACGGTCCGATCGGGCGTGCCCCACATCGTCTCCAGGCACCGCGTGGCGACCGCCGTCCGGGCGGCGCTGGAGCTTGCCGGAGCCCCCGGCCCGAGCTCGATCGGCGTCGTCCTCTCGGCCGACGGCGAGCTGGCCGAGTTGAACGCGATTCACATGGGCGCCTCGGGCGCGACGGACGTGCTGTCGTTTCCATTCTTTCCGCCGGAGGCATTCCCGCCCCACGAGCGAGGCGTCGCCATGCCGCGCGACCCGGGGGTCGCCGCCGCACTCAAGCAGGCCTTCGCGCTTCCGCCGGGGCTGCGGGCCCATCTCGGCGACCTGATCGTTTCGGTCGAGCGAGCCCTGGCGCAGGCGGCCGGGGGCCGAGGCGGCCAGACCGGTGACGTCCGCTGGACGCCGGCCGAGGAGCTGCTGCTGCTGGCCGTCCACGGCACGCTCCACATCTGCGGTTGGGACCATGCGGAGCCGGTCGAGGAGGGCGCGATGCGCGCGACCGAGAGGCGCGTCCTGGCGTCGCTGCCCCGCCACGACGGCCATGACGACCACGCTGCGCACGACGCCCCGGATGGTCGCGCCGGCGGCGGCCGGTCGGATCGGGGCTAACGGCGGACGAGGATCCGGTACGAAGCCGACGGGCGCACCACGAACCCGGCCGACGAGGCGGCTCCTGATACCATCCGCGCAGGCCCTCCAAACGTGGATCAGGGCTGGTTTTGCGTGTCGCGCGAGGGCGCGGCGGCCCACGCGGGAGCTGCGGTGAAGATCGTCGTCGGCCTGGGGAACCCGGGCGCGCAGTATGAGAAGACGCGCCACAACATCGGCTGGATGGTGCTCGACCGGCTGGCCGACCGCGCCGGTTGGACCGGTCGGGGCCGGACCAGGGACGCCTCCGCGGTCGTGCAGGGCCGATACCGGGGGCTCGACCTGGTGCTCGTCAAGCCGCTTACCTTCATGAACGAATCGGGGCTGGCGGTGCGCAAGGTTCTTGCCCGCGAACACGCTCCACTGGTGGAGATGCTGGTCGTGGCCGACGACTTCGCCCTGCCGTTCGGCAAGCTGCGGTTCCGCGAAGGAGGCAGCGCCGGTGGCCACAACGGGTTGCGCTCGATCATCGAGGAACTGGGCAACGAGCAGTTCAGCCGCCTACGGGTCGGGATCGGCGAGCCCGGCGGCGACGCCATCGACCACGTCCTGAGCCAGTTCGCGCGGGGCGAGAAGGCGCGGCTTTCCGAGCTGCTCGCCGCCGCCGCCGACGCGGTCGAAGCCTGGGCGCGGGATGGCACCAGCAAAGCCGCCAACCACTTCAACGCCTTCGAGCTGCGGCCGGCCGATGAGGACCGGGCGGCGGCGCCGGGCGCGGTAGACGGTCCGCCCGGGCCCGACGGCATCCGCCGCACCCGGACCGGCTGGCGGAAGGCGAAGCCGCCCGAGGGCGGAGAGTGAGCGTCCGCGGCGGCCGATCGCTCCGCCGCCAGATCGAGGCGGGCCTCAGCGGCGAGGCCGATCCGCTGGGCGAAGATGGACTGGGACCGCCCGACGAAGCGTCACCGGCCGGTGAGGACGCCGGGTTCGAGCCCGGCGGCGAGGCGGCCCAGCCGATCAGGCGCGGCAAGCGTGGCAGGGAGCGCCGCGTCGACGCGGAGATTCGGGCCGCCTACGAGGCCGCCCGATCGTCAGGGGCGTCCGCAGCCCGGGCTGCTTCGGCCGCCGGGTCGGGCTCCGGGTCGACTGCTCGAAAGCTGCCCGACCTGCGGGTCCTGCCGCCGCTCCTCCACGCCAGCGCGGCCTTCGAAACGCTTCGGGGCCGGCTCGGGTCGGATGGCTCGCCACTCCCCATTGGCGGCCGGCACGCGGCCCTGACCGCCGTTCCGCACGGCGCAAAGACATTCCTCGCCGCCGCGCTGACCTCGGGCGAGGCCGCGGCCGGCGCCGGGCGCGGCGACGACGCCGCGGCCGGCGTGGTCGCGCCCGTCGCCGTCGCCGCGCCTTTCGCGGCTGCCCCTGTACCCGCGGCCGCCCCCGTGCCAGTCGCGGCTCCCTCCGCGCCCTCAACGACCGGCGAGCGGCTCTGCTGGGTTGCGCGCGACGCCGAGATCGGCGATCGCGTGGCCGAGGAACTCCAGGCCTGGCTCGGCGACCCCGACGCCGTGGCGGTGCTGGAGCCGCGAACCTCGCTGGCCTACGAGCGCAGCGAGCTGGTCCGAGACGAGACCGCGGCGCGCGTGGCGGCCCTGGCGGCATGGCGGTCCGGCCGCGCCCGCGTCCTGGTCGCGAGCGTCCAGGCGCTCCTGCAGCACACCCTTGATCCGGCGGAGCTGCCGGCCGAGCCCCGCCGGCTGCGCGTCGGCGCCCGCACCCGCCAGGACGCGCTGCTCCGCGACCTGATGTCCCTGGGCTACGACCCTGTTCTGGAAGTCGCCGGCCGGGGTGAGTTCGCGCGGCGCGGCGGGCTCGTGGACATTTTCCCCTCCGCCGCGCCGCTGCCCATCAGGATCGAGTTCTTCGGCGACGAGATCGATTCGATGCGCGCCTTCGATCCGACGGACCAGCGCAGCCTCCGGCCGGTAGACGAACTGGAGCTGCTCCCCGCCAGCGAGTTCCTGGTTCCCCCCGGGGGAGTGGCCGCGATCCGCGACCGTGTCGGGCGCCTCCACGGTCGTTCGAAGCTGCCGGAGCGGCTGGCCGCGGACATGGCCCGCTTTGAGGAAGGGATACACGCCGGTACGGGCGAGCTCGGGGCGCATGCCGGCCACGTGCACGACGTCGCCTCGGCCGCCCGCGCCCTCGAGACCGGCGACGCGGCCGAGGTCTGGGCCGCCGTCCTGTGCCCCGCGACCGGACTCGACCATCTGCCGCTCTCGACGCTCCTCGTTCTCGACGAACCGGGCGACATAGCCGACGCGGCGGATTTCCTGTGGCGCCAGGCAGAAGAGCGTCGCGCCGAGCTGGTCGCCGGCGGCGATCTTCCGGATAACTGGCCGGAGGCTTACCTCGGACCGCGCGACTGGAAGTCGCGCCTGCTGCGGGGCCGTACCCTCGAGCTGACCTGGGAATCGGAGGCCGCGGCGCCTACCGGCGGCGGCACGCCGATGGGCGATCTCTTCGGCTGGCGCGAGCCCGGCCTTCCGCCGGCCCGGACCGCACGACTGGCCGAGACGGTCGCGACCTGGGCCGGCGAGGGCGAGCGCGTCGTGCTCACCTCGGATCAAGCGCCCCGGCTGGCCGACGTGCTGGCCGAGCAGGGCCTGCCGACCGGGGTCGTCAATCACCTGGCCGAAGCGCCGGCGCCCGGCACAAGGACGCTCGTCGGCCGGAGCCTGAACGGAGGCTTCACCGGCGGCCCCGACGGGCTCACCTTCGTCACCGACCGCGAGCTCTTCGGCTCCGTCCGGGTCAGGCGCCCGAAGGCCCTTCGGCGTGTCGTCCCCAGGGACGTCCTGGAGCGCCTGGCGTCCGGAGACCTCGTCGTTCACGTCGATCACGGCATCGCCCGCTACGAGCGCATGCTGCGCCGCGGCGCTGCCGGTGACGAGCGCGACTACCTGGAGCTGAGCTTCGCCGGCACCGACAAGATCTTCCTGCCGGTCGAGCAGATCAACCGCATCAGCCGCTACTCGGGCGGCGAGAACCCGGCCCTGAGCAAGCTCGGCGGCGCGGAGTGGCTGCGGACCAAGCAGCGGGTCAAGCGCGCCGTGACGGACCTCGCCAAAGAGCTGCTCGAGATCTACGCCGCGCGGGCCGCCGCGCCGGGTTTCGCCTACCCGCCGGACACGCCCTGGCAGGGCGAGCTCGAGGCCTCGTTCCCGTACGAGGAGACGCTCGACCAGCTCCGGGCCACGGCCGAGGTCAAGCTCGACATGGAGGCTGGCCGGCCGATGGACCGGCTGGTCGTCGGCGACGTCGGCTACGGCAAGACCGAGGTGGCCCTGCGGGGCATCTTCAAGGCGATCCAGAGCGGCAAGCAGGTTGCCGTCCTCGTGCCCACGACCGTCCTGGCGGCCCAGCATTACGCCACCTTCAGCCAGCGGTTCGCGGCCTTCCCGGTCACCGTCAGGCTGCTCTCGCGGTACGTCCCGGACCGCGAGCAGGAGACGACGATCGACGGCCTGGCCGGCGGAGCGGTCGACCTGGTGGTCGGCACGCACCGCCTTCTAAGCAAGGACGTCCGGTTCCGCGACCTGGGCATGGTCATCGTCGACGAGGAGCAGCGTTTCGGCGTGGCGGCCAAGGAACGGCTCAAGAAGCTGCGCCGCGAGGTAGACGTCCTGACCCTTTCGGCCACGCCGATTCCTCGAACCCTGAACCTCGCCCTGGCCGGCGTCCGCGACCTCTCGCTCATCGAGACGCCGCCGGAGGATCGCCTGCCGATCCAGACGCGGGTCGCCGAGGCATCCACGGGCCTGGTCCGCGACGCCATCCTGCGCGAGCTCGACCGGGGCGGTCAGGTCTTCTTCGTGCACAACCGCGTCGAGACGATCGAGGCCCAGGCCGATCAGCTACGCCAGCTCCTGCCGGGCGTTCGGATCGCGGTGGGCCACGGGCAGATGCCGGAGGGCCGGCTGGAGAAGGTGATGCTCGCCTTCGCCGGGGGCGACACCGAGGTCCTCGTCTGCACCACGATCATCGAGTCGGGCCTGGACATTCCGAACGCGAACACGATCATCATCGACCGGGCTGACACCCTCGGCCTGGCTCAGCTGTACCAGCTGCGCGGCCGAGTCGGCCGCTCCTCCCGGCGCGCCTACGCCTACCTGCTCTACCGGCGCCGCGAGAAGCTCTCCGACGTGGCCCGCAAGCGGCTGCAGGCAATCTTCAACGCCTCGGAGCTCGGCGCCGGATTCCAGATCGCCCTCTCCGACCTGGAGATCCGCGGCGCCGGCAACATCCTGGGGGCGGAGCAGCACGGCCACGTTGCGGCCGTCGGTTTCGACCTCTACACGCGCCTCCTGGCCGAAGCGGTCGAGGAGCAGAAGGCCGAGTTCGAGGGCCGTCCGGCCGTGATCGAGCGCCCGGGAGCGGTGGTGGATCTCCCGATCGACGCCCACCTGCCCGACGAGTACGTGCCCGAGACCGCCCAGAAGCTCGAGCTGTATCGCCGGCTGGGGAGGGTCAGGACGGCCGGGGAGCTGGCCGCCTTCCGTCAGGAGCTGCTGGACCGGTTCGGGCCGCTGCCGGCGCCAGTGCTGAAGCTGCTCGAGGTCGTGGAGTTGCGCATGGCCGCGGAAACGGCCGGCCTCGCCTCGATCTCCCGCGAGGAGGGCGATCTGGTCGTCCGGCTCGGCACCCTGTCGCGAGCCGCGGCGATGCGCGCCCTGGCTCCGATGGGCCGCGACGTCGTCCGATTCGGCACGAACCAGGCCCGCATCCGGCTGCCCCGCGACCCCGCCAGGTCGTGGAGCCTGGCCCAATCCGTCGTCGCCCGGCTTCTGCCCGCGGCGGAGGAGCAGCGACTCGGGCGCGAGAGGGCGGCCGCCGCGCAAGGTCGTTCGGACTAGCCGGAGGCTCCTCCGGCCGCGAGAGACGCCTTCATCGCGTAACCTATGGTCGGTCCGAGTCGGAGGTAGACCCGGGCCGGGCCCCGTTGGGTCCGTCACGGCATACCGGTCAGTTCCGTCGCACCCCGCGTCACGGTGACCGCCGGAAGGACGTGGGATGTATTCCTCGGAAAAGGCGATATCGGGCGTCGCGCATCCGAAACCGAAGAGCGGCGCGGGCGAGAAGGACGGCTTCCGCCCCGATATCGAGGGACTCCGCGGCGTCGCCGTCGCCCTCGTCGTGCTGTTCCACGTCGGGCTTCTCTCCGACGCGTCCTTCCAGCTCACCGGCGGCTTCATCGGCGTCGACCTTTTCTTCGTCGTCTCCGGGTTCCTGATCACCGGCCTGCTGATCCGCGAGCGCGAACGCACGGGCAGGATCAGCTTCTCGCGGTTCTACGCCCGCCGGGTCCGGCGCATCCTGCCGGCGGCGGCCGTCACGCTCCTTATCACCCTTGCCCTCTCCAACGTGCTGGTCACGCTGGTGGAGCGACCGTCGGTGATGGAGGACGGGGCCGCGGCGGCCCTCTCGATCGCGAACATCCGGTTCGCGATGACGACGGACTACTTCAACCCCGTCAGCTACTCGCCGGTCCTGCACTTCTGGTCGCTCGGCGTCGAGGAGCAGTTCTACTTCGTCTGGCCGGCCCTGCTCGCGATAGCGGCCTGGAGGTGGCCGCGCATCGGCGCCGCCGTCGCCCTCTCCGCGATCGTAGTGGTTTCGTTCATGGCCAGCTTGATCGTGACCCAGACCTCGCCCTCCACGGCCTTCTACATGCTGCCGACGCGCGCCTGGCAGCTGGCGGCCGGCGGTCTCCTGGCGGTCGGGGCGGGTTCGCTCGACAGAGTGCCCTGGGCGATCCGCGGAGTCGTTCGCCAGTTGCTCGCCTTCGCGGGTTGGGCGGCCCTGGCGGCCCTCATCACGGCCGCATTCGCGATCAACTCCCTGACGACGGCCTACCCGGGCACTGCGGCGCTCGTGCCGACCGTCGCCGGCGTGCTGCTGATCGCCTCCGGCCCCGAGCCGACCGGCCCCGGCGTGCTGCTGCGGCTGCCGCCGATCCGGTTCCTGGGCAAGATCAGCTACTCGCTCTACCTGTGGCACTGGCCGATGCTGATCCTGGGCGGCCTCTACTTGGTCGGTCCTCTCGGGACCCTGTCGCCGATCCAGGCCGTCGCCCTGGCCGGACTCTCCATTCCGGTCGCCACCGCCAGCTGGTTCTTCGTCGAGGAGCCGTTCCGGCGTGGCGTCATCCCGCTGCCGCGGCCGAGCCGGATAGTGGCGGCCGGCGTCGCGGCCATGCTGGCGGTTGCCGTCGTCGGCACGGGTCTCGACTTTGGAGCGCAGGCCCAGCTGGAGAACCTGGGCGGCATCAGCGCGGCGACGGCGTCTCCGACGGAGCTGGCGACGGAGCTGGCGACGGAGCCGCCGACGGCCAGCCCGACGCCCACGTCGTCGGCGTCGCAGACCGCCGGCCCCACCGAGTCATCGACCCCCTTCGCGGGGATGACGCCGGCCCTGACCCCCGCTCCCAGCCAGGGCCCGCCGACCTCGTATGCGGTCACGAACGCGATTCTGCCGCCACTCGCCAAAGCCGCCACCGACTACGAGCAACCGTGGCATGACAACTGCCTGGGCTGGCAGGCGACCGTCGCGCCCTACACCGCGGCCAAGTGCGTCTACGGCAACCCGCACGGAACGTACACGGTGGCCCTGGTCGGGGACTCGCACGCTTCGGCTCTCTTCCCCGGCGTCAACGCGGTGGCGAAGGCCCACGGCTGGAAGTTGATCCCGTACCTCAAGATCAACTGCTCGTTCCTGGACTTCACCGACCTGGAGTGGTACGGCCCGCCGACGATTCCATACCCTCAGTGCGAGACGTGGAACAACGCCGTCATCAACAAGCTCCGGAAGTCCCCGCCCAACCTGGTGATCATCTCTATGAGCAGGTGGATCTTCACGGCCAACGGGGCCGAGGAAAGCGTCACGGCCGAGGCAAATTCGCTCATCCGGATGATCCGCAAGATCCCGGCCGGCACCAAAGTCGTGATCATCCAGGATCCGCCGCTGCCTACGAACGAGAAGGTGCCGGACTGCCTGTCCACCTACCTGTCCGACTATCGCAAGTGCGCGTACACCCGCCGCGAGGGCTTCGGCTCGGGCATGGGCCTGCGCGAACAGGCTGCGGCCAAGGCCACCGGCGCAGGCCTGATCAACCTGACCTCGGCGATCTGCCCGGGAACCGGCAACTGCCCCGTGGTGATCAACAACATGATCGTCTGGCGTGACGAGCATCACCTGACGGCGACCTTCTCGACGAGTCTCGGGCCCGTCATCGATGCCCAGCTGGTCGGCATCCTCAACGCCTGGGCGGCTCCGTCGCCTTCGCCGTCGCCCTCGCCTTCGCCGTGACGGGCACGGCCCACGATCGGGTTCGAACTGGTCGGGCGCTGCGGTAGACTTCGCGTGCCGAACCAAACAGACGCCCGCCTGGAGGACCGTCGCCACATGTCAGCCGAGGGCCTGCGCGCCAAGATCCGCGAGATCCCCGACTTTCCAAAGCCGGGCATCCTCTTCTACGACATCACCACGTTGCTCAAGGACGCGGCGGCATATCACGAAGCGATCGACCTGATGGTCGCACCCTATCGGGAATCGGGCATCGACCTGGTGGTGGGCATGGAGTCGCGCGGCTTCATCTTCAGCGGCCCCATCGCCTACCAGCTGCACGCGGGCTTCATCCCGGTCCGCAAGCTCGGCAAGCTGCCGGCCGAAACCGTATCCGTGGAGTACGCCCTCGAGTACGGGTCCAACACTCTCGAGATACACAAGGACTCGATTCGGCCGGGGCAGCGCATGCTGATAGTCGACGACCTGCTCGCGACCGGAGGTACGGTTCGAGGGACGATCGAGCTGGTGGAGCGGCTCCGCGGCCAGATCGTCGGCCTCGCCTTCCTGGTGGAACTGCTGGCCCTCAAAGGCCGCGACAGACTCCAGGGCTACATGACGTCGAGCGTCATCCAGTACTGATCCACGGACGGTCAGGTGAGAGTCTCCTGTAGCGGCGCATCCGGTTCCACCGGCATCGGGCAGGCGGGCAGCCACGGCGGCGTTCTGCCGGGCCGCCGGCCGTGACCAGCGGCATTCTCGCCCGCCGTGATCGTACGATCGTCGTCCAGGAAACGACCGACCGGGCCTTGCTGCGAGCCTTCCTCGAAACCGACCGGCTGTACTCGGCCTACGCCCTGTGCGATCTGGACGAGCGCGAGTTCCTGAGGACTCGCTGGGGAGTTGCGCTGGCCGGCGGCCGGCCGGTTTCGGTCGTCATGCAGTACGCGGGCTACTCGCCGCAGCCCGTGTTCGTCATGGGCCAGAATGACGGCATCGACGGGGTCCTGGCCGACATCATCAAGCCGCGGACCGCCTACGTCGCCGCCCGGCCGGAGCATCTTTCCGCGATCTCGCCCAACTATCGGGTCGAGCCGGGGCCACCCATGGTCCGGATGTGGGTGGACGGAGCGCACTTCCGACCCTTCGCGGCCGATGCGCGGCGGTTGCTGGCGGCTGATATAGGTGAGCTCAACCGGCTGTACCAGCTCGGCTTCGCGTCGTGGCTGCCGGCCAGCGCCATCAGCGACGGCCTGTACTACGGCGTCAGGGTCGGCGGCCGGCTTGTTTCGGCCGCGGGCACTCACGTCATCAGCCAAGAGGCCAGGCTGGCGGTGGTCGGAAACGTCATGACCCACAACGACTACCGCGGTCGCGGCTACGCCACGGCGGCGACCGGCGCCGTCACCGGTGAGCTGCTGCAGTTCTGCGACCAGGTCGTTCTGAACGTCCGAGCCGACAATCCGCCGGCGCTGGCCGCCTACCGGCGGCTCGGCTACCAGGTCTACATCACGTTTGAAGAGAGGCTGATACACCGGTCCGAGCCGCCGTGGAATGGCTGGTCCGGAACGTTGCGCCGCATCTTCGCCCGAAGGGAGTCGTGAACCGCATGGCCAATCCAACCCAGCCGACCGCACCCGCGCCCGGGCCTGCCGCCGCCCAATCGAACCTGCCCGGGCACGACGTGGCGGACCTGGGCCTGGCGGCCGAAGGGGTGCGGCGCATCGAATGGGCGGAGCGTGAGATGCCGGTCCTGCGGCTGATCCGGCGGCGGTTCGAGCGCGAGAGGCCGCTCGCGGGGCTTCGTCTGGCGGCCTGCCTCCACGTCACCACCGAGACCGCCAACCTGGTGCGAACCCTCAAGGCCGGAGGCGCGGAAGTGGTCCTGTGCGCCTCCAACCCGCTCTCCACGCAGGACGAGACGGCTGCGGCGCTGGTGGCCGAGTACGGCATCTCCACCTACGCCCGGCAGGGCGCCGATCGCGACACCTACTATCGCCATCTCAACTCCGCGGCCGACAGCCGACCGCACATGACCATGGACGACGGCTGCGATCTCGTGACTCTCATCCACCGGGAACGCCGCGACCAGCTGGCGGAGATCATCGCCGGGACGGAGGAGACGACGACGGGCGTGATCCGCCTGAAGGCGATGGCGGCGGACGGGGCCCTCGGCTATCCCGTCGTGGCCGTGAACGAGGCCCTGACCAAGCATCTCTTCGACAACAGGTACGGCACGGGCCAGTCCACCGTCGACGGGATCATGCGAGCCACGAATCTGCTCATCGCCGGGCGCCACGTCGTCGTGGCCGGCTACGGCTGGTGCGGCAAGGGCATCGCATCGCGGTTCCGGGGTATGGGCGCGCAGGTCGCCGTGGTTGAGGTGGACCAGGTGCGGGCCCTCGAAGCGCTCATGGACGGAAACCTCGTCATGACCATGGGCGAGGCGGCGCCCTGGGGTGAGATCTTCGTGACCGCGACGGGCGACATCCACGTCATCCGGGCCGAGCACTTCGAGGTCATGCGCGACGGAGCCATCATGGCCAACTCGGGTCACTTCGACGTCGAGATCGACCTGCCGGCGCTGAGCGCGCTGGCCGGCGACCGGATCCGGGAGGTCCGGGAGCACGTCGTCGAATACACCGTCGGCGACCGCCGGCTGCACGTGCTGGCCGAGGGCCGGCTGGTCAACCTGAGCGCTGCCGAAGGCCATCCGGCCTCGGTGATGGACATGAGCTTCGCGAACCAGGCTCTCTGCGCGGAGTACCTGCGGGGCAGGCACGCCGACCTTGCCAACGGCGTCTACGACGTCCCGCCGGAGATCGACCTCGAGGTGGCCCGGCTCAAGCTCGAGGCGATCGGCATCGTTCTCGATCCGCTCACGCGCGAGCAGGCGGAATACCTGGGCTCCTGGCAGCAGGGCACGTAGCCCAGGCGTCCTGGCCGGCGAGTACCGTCGCCGGCCCCTGCGCTCATTGGTCACGTACCTTGCAGGAGCGCCCGCGCCGGTGCTCGTCGCCATCGGAAGCGCGCCCGACGAAGGGCCATCTGGACGAGTGGTGGCCCGGCCGGGCGCCCGATCGGCAGAATCGCGCGACGGGGGCGGTAGTAATCGTATGCCGGGTCTGGCCGGCCGAGGCGGTGGCCGACCTGCACGTGGGGGTCGACGATGCGGGATTCCATGCTCGTTCAGTCGGCGCATAACCGGCTCGGCCTCGTGGCGACTGCCGATTTCGCGTTTACGACTACTGGTGTCGCCGTTGCGCAAGAAGTGCCCGGGTTAGGGCCCGGAACCAGCCGCGCCGAAGACGCCTGTCGCGCGACCTGGAACGAGCCGACCCGCGTGCTACGCTTCGCGCTGGACAAGAGGCGACCACCCACGCACGCGCCCGAAGGGCATCCCCGGGAGAACGATGACCAGCATTATCGACGATCCCCGGTACCTGTTCACGTCCGAGTCGGTGACCGAGGGTCACCCCGACAAGATGTGCGACCAGATCTCCGACGCGATCCTGGACGCCATCCTGGCCGAAGACCCGGACGCCCGCGTCGCCTGCGAGACCGCCGCGACGACCGGCCTGGTCCTGGTGCTCGGTGAGATAACGACGAAGACGTACGTCGACTTCCAGGCCGTCGTCCGCGACACGGTCAAGGGGATCGGCTACACGAACGCCGAGTACGGGTTCGACTACCTGACCTGCGGCACTCTGGTCTCGATCAAGGAGCAGTCCCCCGATATCGCCCAGGGGGTGGACGATGCCCTCGAGACGCGCGGCGACGGCACCTCTCTCTCGGCCGTCCACGAACTCGGCGCCGGCGATCAGGGCATGATGATCGGCTTCGCCTGCCGAGAAACGCCCGAGTTGATGCCCCTGCCGATCGCCCTCGCCCATGGTCTCGCGCGCCGCCTGGCCGAGGTTCGCAAGAGCGGCCAGCTGCCCTACCTCCGACCGGACGGCAAGACACAGGTCACGGTCGAATACGAGTACGGCGTCCCCAGGCGCGTCACCAACGTGGTCGTGGCCGCCCAGCACGACCCCGACGCGAACTGCGAGAAGCTTCGCTCGGACATCATCGAGTCGGTGATCATGCCCATCATCCCGGCCGATCTGCGGGTTCAGGACCCGGTCATCCACGTCAACGCCACCGGCCGGTTCGTCATCGGTGGCCCCATGGGTGACGCCGGCCTGACCGGTCGCAAGATCATCGTCGACACGTACGGCGGCATGGCCCGCCACGGCGGCGGCGCGTTCTCCGGCAAGGACCCTACGAAGGTCGACAGGTCGGCCAGCTACGCCGCTCGGTGGGTGGCCAAGAACGTCGTGGCGGCCGGACTGGCCGATCGATTCGAGATCGAGATCGCCTACACCATCGGCGTAGCCCACCCGACCTCCGTCTCGATCGAAACGTACGGCACGGCCAGGGTCCCGGATGAGCGGATCATGGCCGCCATCGAGAAGCATTTCGACCTCCGCCCGGCGCGGATCATCGAGGCCCTCGACCTGCGCCGGCCCATCTACCAGCCGACTGCCGCGTACGGTCATTTCGGCCGGACCGATCACGACTTCCCCTGGGAACGCACCGACAAGGCGGCGGGCCTGGCCGACGAGTGCGGGGTCGCCATGCCGGAAACGGCGCGGTGCTGAGCGGCCGTGTATGCCGTAGTTCTGGCCGGAGGGAGCGGAACCCGACTCTGGCCGCTCAGCCGGCCCGAGCGGCCCAAGCCCTTTCTGCGCCTGCTCGGCAACGACACGTTGATCCAGCGGACGGTGGCTCGCCTGGCGCCGCTGGTCATGCCCAGCGACGTCTACGTGATCGCCGAGCGGCGCCACCTGGGGCTCGTCGCGGAACAACTGCCGGCCATCCCGGCCGCGAATCTCCTGGGCGAGCCGATCGGGCGCAACACCGCCGCGGCCATCGCCCTGGCCGCCGAGGCAATCGATCGTCCCGACGACGATGTGATGCTGGTCCTGCCGGCCGACGCCTACGTCGCGGATGAAGCCGGGTTCCGCGATTCCCTGCGCACGGCCGGAGAAGTCGCGCGGGCCGGCTCCCTCGTGACCCTGGGCGTGAAGCCCAACCGCCCCGAGACCGGCTACGGATACGTGGTCGCGAGGCCGCCGGCCCCGGGCGCTGCCGACCTGGGGTTCCTGATCGTGGATCGGTTCGTCGAGAAGCCGACGGCCGATCGGGCGGCGGATCTGATCGCCACGGGCCTGGCGAGCTGGAACGCCGGCATCTTTGCCTGGACGCGATCGACGATCCGCGACTGCCTGGCGCGCTACGCCCCGGAGATCGCCGGGCCGCTGCGTGCCATCTGCAGGTCCGGGACGCCGGCCGACCTCGACGCGGCCTATCCAAATCTGCGGGCCATCTCCATCGACTACGCGGTCATGGAGCCGGCCTCGCTGGCCGGCGAGGTCACGGTCGTCCCGCTGGACGCGGGCTGGAGCGACCTGGGCAGCTGGGCCGCCCTGCGCGACGTCCGCCAGGGCGGGGCGAAACCCGCCGATGAGGGCGGGGCCGTGGGTCCGGGCGGCGCCCGCGACTTCGGCTCGACCGGGACCCTCGTGGTCGCGGGCGGCCGCCTCGTCGTAACGGTCGGGCTCCGGGACGTGATCGTCGTCGACACCCCGGATGCCCTCCTGGTGTGCTCGGCCGAGCGCGCGCAGGAGGTCCGGGAGATCGCGCAGCAAGTTTCGACAGGCCGCGCGTCCGCGGCTCAGGAGGAGAAGAAGCCTTGATCGACAGGGAGTCAGCCCCGAGCGCAGCCGGGATCGCGGCGGGCGGAGAGGCGGTGAGAGCCGCCGCTGAGGCCACCCCGATCGTCTTCGGCACTGACGGCTGGCGCGCGAAGATCGCCGACGAATACACGTTCGTCAACGTCCGCCGCTGCGCCCAGGCCGTGGCGGAGTACGTGGCCGATCGCGGCGAGGGAGCGCGCGGCATCGTCGTGGACTACGACCGCCGCTTCGCCAGCGAGCATTTCGCGACCGCGGCCGCGGAGGTCGTCCTTGCCCACGGCATCCCGGTGGCCTTCGCTGCGCACGCGCTCCCGACGCAGATGTCCTCGTTCGAGGTGGTCCAGCGACGGTCGGCGGCCGGAATCGTCATAACCGCCAGCCACAACCCCTGGACCGACAACGGCTTCAAGATCAAGTCGCCGACCGGCGCCGCGGCCGGCCCGGAGATGCTGGCGGACATCGAGGCCCGCATCGCCGCCGGGGCGGGCCGGGCCATCGAGAGCAGGCCGTTCGCCGATGCCGAGGCGGCCGGCCTGGTCGAGCGCTACGACTCGTTCGACGCCTATCGCGAGTTCGTCGGCCGGAACCTGGACCTGGACCGCCTTCGCGCCGCGGACCTGGATCTCCTCGTCGACCCGCTGTTCGGGTGCGGGGCGACATGGATTCCGCGGCTGCTGGCAGGAGGCCGCGTCCGGGTCACCGAGCTCCATTCCGAGCGCAACCCGTATTTCGGCGGGATCAACCCCGAGCCGATCCCACCGAACGTCGACGAGGCGCTGGGCATCATCGCGGCCGGGCGGTACGACCTCGGCCTGCTGCTCGACGGGGACGCGGATCGGGCCGGAGCGGCAGACGAGCGCGGCACGTTCATCACCACGCTGCAGATCTTCGCCCTGCTGATGTACTACCTGGCCGAGCATCGCGGCCTGCGAGCGCCCGTCGTGAAGACCGTCAACGAGACCTCGATGGCCGAACGGCTGGGCGAACGCTACGGCGTGGCCGTCCACGAGGTTCCGGTCGGCTTCAAGTACGTCGGGCCCAGGATGATCGAGACCGGCGCGATGATGGGCGGCGAGGAGTCGGGCGGTTTCGGGTTCGGCATGCACCTGCCCGAACGGGACGGCATATTCGCCGACCTGATGCTGCTCGATCTCTTCCTGTGTGAGAAGGAGGCCGGACGCTGGCCTGTGTCTCGCGCAATCGCCCACCTGCACGAGATCGCGGGGCCGTCGAGCTACAGGCGCTTGGACCTCCATTTCGACCGGGCGGTCTATCCGGCGCTCAAGGATCGGCTCCTGGTGGAGCTGCCGAAGAAGGCCCCGGGAGAACTGGCCGGTGGGCCCGTCGTGCGGACGCAAGCGCTTGCCACCAACGACGGCTTCAAGTTCTTCGCCGGCGACGGCTCCTGGCTGCTGGTCCGTTTCAGCGGCACCGAACCTCTCGTGCGGGTCTACACGGAAGCGGCCTCGGCCGCCGCGGTCGACGCGAATCTGGCGGCCGGGGAAGCCATAGTCCGCGGCTGACGCGTCCCGTTTCGGAGCGGTTTCAGGGCCGGGTTCTCGGCCGCACCCAGGAGTCCAGATTGGATCTACGACGGCCGGCGGGACCGATCGGCCTCTCTTGGCTGGCAGCTGTACAGTGGGGGCCTAGCTGCTCCCGGCCGCGACCCCCGTGGCGGGCAGTGACTCTTCCGGGCAGGCAGGGCGACGGAGGGATATTGGCGATGCACAGCTCTCTCATCGGGAAGGTCGAGAAGGCGAACCGCTACGCCCGCGAGCTGGATCGGATTTCGTTCCAACAGCTCGCGGTAACGTTCAAGGGCGACAACGATACCCACACGGTCCGACTCGATGGCGAGGCCTGGCAGTGCACCTGCCACTTCTTCGAGAGCTGGGGTTCCTGCGTTCACGTCCTGGCCCTGCAGAAAATCCTGGGCGTGATGCTCCCCGAGAGCGCGCAAGAGTCCATCTTCACGGCACAGCCGGCTTTCCCCGGCTGACGCCTTCTCGAACCCAGATAGTCGTCCCCGTCGGGCGCCGGTATTGCTCGGGCGCTCGGCCGCGAGATTGGGGGAACTGACGTGAACCACACAGAATCGCGCGTGTCTGCCCGCCGCATGCGGGTCCCCGCAGTCGCGGCCCTGGCGGCCGGCCTGATCCTGGCCGTAGCGGCCTGCTCGGCCGCGAACCCATCGCCGATCATCATCCACACGACCCCGACGCCGACCACAGCTCCGGCGCCGACGCCGATCATCGTCTACGTTACCCCGACGCCGCCGCCGACCGCGGCTCCGACGCCCACTCCGGCCGCCGCCTCGGCCTCGGCTGCGGTCACGGCCACGCCGACGGCCAAGCCCTCGCCCAGCGGCTCCCCGACCGCGGCTCCGTCGGGACCCGGCGCCGGGTGCACGGGAGTGTCCGATCCGCTGAAGGGAGCAGAGCGACAGGCGTTCTGGGTGGCCACCGCCAACAACGAGTCGTTCGCGGTCTATTGCGGCGTCGTGCCGAACCCCTGGTACTTCAACGGAGCGACCAGCACGTACGGCAAGACCGGCCTCGTGACGGCCACGTACCAGACGACCACTGGTCTCAAGATCGTGATCAGCGAGGGCACCTTCACGGCCATCGGCCACGGCGGCTCGCTTGGCTCCGCCAGTCTCGGCGACCTGAGCGGCCAGCTGTACTCCGGGACCACTTCAGGCTATGTCCTCCTGGTGAACCCGGGTACCTCGAAGGCGTATCAGGCGGTCGGAACGGGCGTCACCCAGGCTGCCTTCACGAAGCTCGTGGCCGCGCTGATCAAGGTTCCCAAGTCCTGATCGCGGCGGGCGCGCGGACGGCGCGCCGGGGCCGGGGCGAAGAGGCGGCGCCGGTGCAGCGTGGAGCGGCGCCTGTCCAGCGCGAGGCGGCGCCTCTCCAGCGCGGGCGCCGACCTCTATTCGGCCGGAGAGGCGTCCTTCCCTGCGGCCGGTCGCCGGGAGCCGCGCCGACGCTCTGGCTTCGGCTGACCCTCGGCGGCAAGGACCGGCTCCACTTCCTCATCCTCGCCGGCCTGGGGCAACCGTGGAACCCTGACCGGCCGGCCCTCGCGCTCCTCGACGACCCTGGCCGCCCTGAGGGCCACGGATCCCGTTTCGCGGTTGCGGCCCAGGTAATAGAAGAAGAACGACGCCAGAACCGCAGCCACCGGGATGCCGAAGATCGCGCCCGGAATACCGGCCAGCTTCGATCCGACCATGACCGACCCGAGCACCACGACCGGATGCAGACCCACGGCCTCCGACATCAGGCGCGGCTGGACGATGTTCATCAGGACGAACCAGCCGGCGACCATGATGATGAAGACCGGCAATGCAGCGTCGGGCTTGAAGAAGAGGGCCGCCAGGACGGGCGGGGTCCAGGACACGAACGGGCCGAAGAACGGGATCGCCTGCAGGATCCCGGATGTGGCCGCCGTCACCGGCATGTAAGGCACGCCGAGGAGAACGCTGGCCAGCATCGAGATCACGCCGTAGAGGAGCCCCATCAAGGCCTCGCCGCGCAGGAAGCCGCCGAAGGATCGGGAGATGCTGTGCTCGAGCAGCCTGGCCTCGTCGGTGTAGGCCGGCGGGACGATTCGGAAGAGGAAGCTGACGATCCTGTCGTGGTCGACGGCCATGTACAGCGACAGGAAGAAGACGAAGAGCAGGTTCCCGAAGACGCCGATGCTGGCGACGGCGATATCGCCGAGCGGCTTGGCGAGCTCGCCGGCGCCGTTTTTGAGGTTGGCCAGCAGTTGCCGGACCTGGGCCTCAAGGTTAATCTGGTTGCCACCGATGGAGTCGAGGCGGTCCTGCCAGGGCTGCAGGATGTCGTGCAGCCGGGAGTCGATCGAAGTCCAGTTGTTGACCAGGTTGGTTATCGACGAGTAGAGCTGCTGGGCCACCAGAAGCACGGCGGTGATGACGACTACGATCAGCAGCGAATAGACGATCACGACCGCGATGGCGCGAGGCAGGCGCGGGAACAGGCGGACCAGGCCGTTGGCGATCGGGCTCAGGATGAAGGCGAGCAGCCAGGCCAGGAAGAAGATCATGATCACGTCGCTGAAGTACGTGATCCACTTCCCGACGTAGTCCACGACGACGAAGCCGAAGGCGAGCGTTGCCAGAATCAGCAGCGCCGTGAGCCAGCGATGCTCGCGAGGGGTCAAGTTTGGAGACGTGCTGGCGGGTAGCTCGCTCATGCTCCCTCGATCCTCACCGGGGCCGGACGTGAGGAATGTTACGCCGGTTCTTCGGCGCCAACGAAGGCATCGGCCGACCGACGGAGATCAGCGCAGGCCCATCCGCTCGCGGACCTCGGTCATCGTTGCCTCGGCGATGGGCCGGATTCGCTCCGCGCCTTCGTCGAGCACGCGGCGGAGGCGGACCGGGTCGGAGGTGAGTTCCCGGTAGGTCTCCCGGGCCGGGGCGTAGCGGGCGATGATCCGCTCGGCCAGCAGCTTCTTGGTGTCGACGCAGCCGGTTCGGGCGGTTCGCTCGCCCTCCCAGATCTCCTCGTAGTCGTCGCCGAAGTGGCGATGCAGCTGGCAGACGTTGCATACCTGCGGCCGGCCCGGGTCCGACCGCATGATCCGCTGGGTGTCGGTCACCATCGACATGATCTGCTTGCGGATCACGTCCGGCTCGGCCAGGACTTCGATCGTGTTGCCGATCGACTTGCTCATCTTCTTGACGCCGTCGGTGCCGAGGACCACCGGCGCCTCTGTGTAGACCGGCTGCGGCTCGGGGAATGTCTCGCCGTAGCGGGCGTTGAAGGCGCGGACGATCTCACGGCTGAGCTCGAGGTGGGCGGCCTGGTCCTTGCCGACCGGCACACGCGAGGCCTTGTAGAGGACGATGTCCGCCGCCTGCAGGACGGGATAGGTCAGGAGGCCGTGGTTGACGTCCTCGGGCTGGTTCTGGCGCTTCTCCTTGTAGGTCGGCGTGCGCTGAAGCCATCCGACCGGGGTGACCGTATTGAAGAGCCAGCAGAGCTCCGTGACTTCGGGACGGTCCGACTGGACGAATAGAGTGCAGCGCTTCGGGTCCAGGCCCAGTGCGATCAGCGCCGCCGCCATCTCCAGGGTCTGGCGCCGCAGTTGCTCCGGATCGTGGACGTGGGTCAGGGCGTGGTAGTCGACGATGCAGTAGATCGCCTCTCGCCCTTCGGCAAAGGCCTGGTTCTGCAGGGCCACGTAGTTTCGGATCGCGCCCAGGTCGTTGCCGAGGTGGGGCCGGCCGGTGGGCTGGATGCCGCTGAAGATGCGCGGCCTGGCGGGCAAACTGGAAGGGCGGGCGGACCTGATGGCGGCAGCGTCAATCATGGGACCGAGTGTAGCGGACGGCTGCGATGCCGGGAGCGAGCCGGCGACCGGCGGTCGACGGACGAGCTGAACCGGCGGGACGGCGGGCCGACTGGAGGGCCACTCATCCGGTGACCGGTATCGGCCGGAAGGTGCGCACGCGCTTCTCTCCAGCCATGCGGTGACTGTGACCCGGCCATCCTCCGTGCGGGCGATCCAGACGCCGCCAGGCGTCGCGGCCGCCCCGGCCGATCCGGACGACCCGCCGGCGCCTCGGGTACCATTCGCGGACGACGTGCACGTCTCCGTCACCGTCGGCTGCGTGGCCATCTCGGCTTCGCTGGCCCCAGTCCGGCCCGCCCATGACCACCGAGAAACGACCGCTCCGCGTCGCGATCCTCGGTGCGGGCACGGTCGGCGCGGAGGTGGCCCGCGGCTTCCTTCGCAACCCGGACCGGCGGATCGGCCCGGCCGGCGGCAGGATGCTCGAGCTCGTGGCCATCGCCGACGTGTACGTCCAGGGAGCAGTCGACCGCGGCATGCCCCGCGAGATCGTGGTCCCGGACGCCTTCGAAGCGATTCGTCGTGACGACGTGGACGTCGTCGTAGAGCTCATCGGCGGTGACGAGCCGGCCCGCTCCCTGATCGCCGAAGCTCTCGGAGTGGGGAAGCCGGTCGTGACCGCCAACAAGCACGTGCTGGCTCACCACGGGCTGGAACTGGAGACGGCGGCGCGCGCCGGCGGCGCGGCCCTGCGCTACGAAGCCTCCGTCTGCGGCGGCACGCCCGTCCTGGACACGATTGCCCGCGGTCTGGCCGCGAATCGCGTGCGACGGGTGCGCGGCATAGTCAACGGCAGCACCAACTTCATCCTCACCGAGATGATGCAGGCCCGGCGTAGCTACGAGGAAGTCCTGGCGGCGGCGCAGGCACAGGGCTACGCGGAGCGCGACCCCGGCGCCGACGTCGAAGGCCACGATGCCGCCAACAAGCTGGCCGTGCTGACGCGTCTCGCTTTCGGGGCCTGGCCCCGGATCGACTCGATCGTCGCGAGCCCGCCTTCGCTTCGGGGCGACGGCAGGCCCGGAATCACTGGCGTCTCGGCCGCCGACGTCGCCGGGGCCGTGGCGCTCGGCCTGGCCATCCGACTGGTGGCCACGGTCAGCGCCCCGGGCACGGCAGAGCCCGCCTTCGGTCTGGCCGGCTCGGTCGTGACCTCTGCGGTGCCGCTCGGCGCCCCGCTGGGCGGGACCGACGGCGTCCTCAATCGCCTCGAGGTCGACGCCGATCCGGTCGGGCGCATCTCGATGGAGGGCCCCGGTGCCGGTGGCCCCGCCACGAGCAGCGCCGTCCTGGCCGACCTGCTCGAGATCGCCCGCAGCGGCCTCAGCACCTGGGCGGATCTTCCGCCGGCCGCGCCGCAGCTCGTCTCTCTGGCCGACGACCGGGCCACCGTCCGACGGCCGTGGTTCGTCTGCCTGCCGGGCGTGCTGCCGGAGGAAGTGCCCGGGCGCCTCGCAGAAGAGGTCGCGGCGCCGCCGCCGAGCAGCGTGCCGCGCCACCGCAGCCGGACCTGGACCGCCGTCTGGACGCGGCCCGTCTCCCTCGCCGACGTTCGCGATGCGATCGAGCCGCTGATCTCGCCCGACCGCGATTTGCCCATCTACCCGATCCTGACCTCGTAGCCGGAGCCTGCGCCAATGTCCGCATCACCCCTCAACCGCCCGGCGATCGCTCGCTACCCGGCCCGCCCGCGCCTCATGGAGCGGTATCGCGAGTTCCTGCCCATCACCGGCGCCACGCCGATCATCACCCTCGGCGAGGGCAGCACGCCTCTGGTCCGCCTGGCGAGGATCGGCGACCGCATCGGAGTGCCGAACCTTTACGCCAAGTACGAGGGCATGAACCCGACCGGTTCATTCAAGGACAGGGGGATGGTCATGGCCATCTCCAAGGCGGTCGAGGACGGCTGCACGGCGGTGATCTGCGCATCCACGGGCAATACCTCAGCCTCTGCCGCGGCCTATGGCGCGGTCGCCGGGCTGGAGGTCATCGTCGTGCTTCCGAAGGGCAAGATCGCTCTCGGCAAGCTGATCCAGGCCATCGCCGCCGGGGCCAGGGTCATCGCCGTCGACGGCAACTTCGACGAAGCGCTCAACGTTGTCCGGGAGATGGCCGAGCAGCGCGAGCACCCGGTCACGCTGGTCAACTCGGTCAACCCATACCGGATAGACGGCCAGACTACGGCCGCCTTCGAGATATGCGACGACATGGGCCGCGCACCCGACATCCTCGCTATACCGGTGGGCAACGCCGGCAACATCACGGCCTACTGGGCCGGTTTCAATCGCTACCAGGCCGCGGGCCGCATAACGGCGAAGCCGAAGATGTACGGCTTCCAGGCTGCCGGCGCGGCCCCGATCGTGCTCGGCCATCCGGTGGAGAAGCCGGAAACAATCGCCACCGCCATCCGGATCGGCAACCCGGCGTCGTGGAAGCAGGCCGAGGCCGCGCGCGACGAGTCCGGCGGGCTGATCGAGACGGTGACGGACGATGAGATCGTCGCCGCGTACCGCGAGCTCGCGACACGGCAGGGCGTCTTCTGCGAGCCTGCCTCGGCGGCAAGCCTGGCGGGAGTGGTGAAGCTTGCCGCGGCCGGGCGCATCGAGCGCGACGCCACGGTGGTGTGCGTCCTGACCGGCCACGGCCTCAAGGACCCGGAGACGGCCGAGCGCACCGCCGGCGGCGCCGGTGCGATCATCGAGTCGGCGCCGACGACGGCGGGAGTGATGCGCGCCCTGGGCTGGTAGGTCACGACTTGGGGCCGCCGATCGGGAAGCCATGCGGGCCTGGCCTTGCTCGGTGCGGCGGAGCGAGACAGCCTCCGGGCCTGTGTCGCGCCCATCGGTCGGTGTGGTCGCGCCGGAGTCGCCCGGGACAGGGTTCCGTTGCCTTGTCCATTGCGCCTTGAAGCGCGCAAGATCGGCCGACGGCAGGGAGGTATCGTGAGGCGTGGTTCTGACCCCAGGAGCTGGTTGCCCGGGCTCGTCGGTTGCACTGAGGGCCTGCCGATGCCGCCACACTCCAGCCCGGGTGGCGGCGGATTCGGGGGCTGTTCGATGCCCTTCATGCCAGATGTGCATTGGATGAACGCTATGCGACCTGGTCACCCCTCTCTGCCACCTGCGCAAGGCCCAGCCGCGCTCAGAGTTACCTGAAGGCGCTCAGATGGACCTGAGGGCCCTTCGAATCGAGTAACGGCGGCCCGGGATTCGGGTCCAGTCGGCCCGGTCGAGGCCTCGATGGAATCCGCGGCGGCCTGGGAGCCCTCATAGCGTCCTGCCGGCGAACATCTGTCAGGGAATCAGGCGGTCGCTCCGCGTTGCGTTCCCCGGGTGGGCATGTGGCGTGAAAGCACCGGTCTGGACGTCTGGTCCGGCGCCCAGCGCCCAGCCCGGGCGCCCAGCGCCCGGCGCCCGGCACCCGGTCCTGGCGTCCGGCGCCCGGCGGCCAGCGTCACGGCGCACCCCTTGCCCCGGCGCACCCGTAGCGGTTGTCGACCGTGCGGCGTCGTCGGCAGCCGGGAGCCGCTCGCCTACGCCATCGCCTTCTTGATCAGCCCCATCAGGTCGGCGTAGGTCTCCACCGCCGGGAACTGGGGGAATTGCCGTTTCACACCGTCGGGGGCGTGGAACAGGATGCCCGAGTCGGCCTCGCCGAGCATGGCGGTGTCGTTGAAGGAATCGCCCCCGGCGATGACGTGGTAGTTCATCCGTCGGAAGGCGGCCACGGCCTCGCGCTTCTGCTCCCGGATGCGCAACTGGTAGCCGACGATGTGGTCGTCCTCGACGATCAACCGGTGGCACAGGAGGGTCGGCCAGTTGAGCCGGCGGAGCAGGGGAGCGGCGAACTGCTCGAACGTGTCGGACAGGATCACGACCTGTACGAACGAACGCAGCTCATCCAGGAACTCCTTCGCGCCGGGCAGGGGTTGCAGCGTGCCGATGACGGCCTGGATATCCGACAGCTTCAATCCATGCTGGTCCAGGATGGCCAGGCGCCCGCGCATGAGCTTCTCGTAGTCGGGCTCATCGCGCGTGGTGCGGCGCAGTTCCGCGATGTCCGTCTTCTCGGAGACGGCAATCCAGATTTCGGGCGTCAGCACGCCCTCCATGTCGAGCGTGACGATTGATTGCTTCATGGAGGCGGAGTCTCCCAGAAGGCCGGCCACGTGTCCACTTCGCCGCTGCGATCGAGCGCCGCTCGTCCGACGGGGACGCGGCCCTTCCGGGAGCCTTCCTGATCGTTGGAAAGGCGCGGCCGGGTCTTGGAGCTGAGACCGCAGCCGGCCTCACTTATCGTCGTCGTCCTCGTAGGCCGGCAGCTCCGGTTCGCCCACGGCGTCGAACCAGGCGGCGTAGAGCGCCTCGGCGTCCTCCGGCTCGAGCATGTCGGCCATCACGAGCGCGGCTACCGCGTCGGCCACGGCCGGGCCGGCCGTCTCGCGGACCCGGGCGTTGTC
>Ga0182027_10001410_pt1 | contig 40256 bp, 26 predicted proteins | sample 712E1DmetaG_FD_121300 | JGI IMG/M metagenome (GOLD analysis project Ga0182027, IMG submission 121300) | Permafrost microbial communities from Stordalen Mire, Sweden - 712E1D metaG (Illumina Assembly) | ecosystem: Environmental > Terrestrial > Soil > Wetlands > Permafrost | place: Sweden...
AAAAAAACGGTATGCCTGGACGTCAGGTAGCATACCGTAGCAGAGGTTGCCCTCTGAGGACATTTTCGGCATGGAAATGAAAAACCTTAGTTCTTTTTTCTCTTAATCCGAGAAAGAGGCGCAAGCGAGGACTTCGAGATGGTAGCGCGCCGATTCGGCGAGGCTACGATACAGTTTCTCGGAGTTCATCAGGCTCTCGCCCAGATCGCGTGCCCCGCTGCCGACCATCTCGGACAGGGGCGGAAGCAGGAAGCCAGCGACCTCCCTGGCCTCGAGTTTTATGAGTAATGCGTCGGCCCGGTCCAGCGCCGCGAGGCAGGGGCCGCAGTCGCCGCCAGAGGAGAAGGCCGAGCGGCCTTCGCGCGCGGCCTCGAGGGCGGCCTCGGCGTTGCGCGCTATAGACTCGAGCTGGGCGCGCAGGGCGGCGAATCCTTCGGCGAAGCCCGCCGCGGTCTGTGCTCGGACAATCTCAGGCCGCGCCATAGCCTCTGCGCGCTCGAGTCCCTCCGCGATCTCCCGCCGGCGCTCGGGGCAGGAGAGGAGCTCATCGACGCCGCCCAAGCCCATGCCTGGCATGGCGAGACCCCCGCGGCTCAGACCGATCGTAGGCGGCGAGGCGGGACGCGCGAAGCGGCTCTCGAACCACCATGCGTAAAGCGTCATGCGCTGGTCCGTGCGTACATTTCCGCCCCCCGCGGCCTTGGCCTCGAAGCTGCCGCCGCCGACCAAGGCCGCGGCCTGAGCGGCCGCCGCCGGCTTTAGTCGGCTTCCCGAGGCGAGGGCGCGCTGTTCGAAGAGGCTCGCCCTCGCGTGCGTCTGCCCCCCCGGGTAGCCGAGGTCCAGGCCCGCCATCCAGACCGGAGCGCAGCCCATGATGCGGCAGAGGTCCCAGGCGCTCGTGGCCACCGAGCCGCCCGCGCCGAGATGCCCCTTGCTTCCGGCAAATGCCTCTATCCTTCGGCCCAGGGGGAAGAGGGAGCCGCCGAGGAAGGCTCCGCGGCGCGTTGCGCGAAATACTGCGGGCCAGGCAGTCGTCTCGGACACGAGGAAAGACGAGGGCGAGGATAGGCCGGCGATGTGCCGCCAGTTCCAATATTGGGGATCGACGAGGACGAGGAAGTCGGGCTCGACGCCGAATCGCAGGAGGCTGCGCAGCGCGGTGTCCACGCAGACGATGATGGCGCGCCGCGAGAGCTCTTTGACATGGGGAAGAACGAGGTCGAGACTCGGGCCGGCGGCGAGGACCAAAGCCGGGATCCCTTCGAACAGGCCCTCGAGCAGCTCGACGCCGGGGGAATCCGCGGCCGCGCCCAAGTTCCGCGCGAGGTTGCGCACCCAGAGCCGGCCAAAGAGCCTCAAGGTGTTTTCGTTGACCGCCCCTTTTGCGTTCCATCGCTCCGCGGCGCTCCGAGAGCGCTCGAACCAAGCCGGGTCGGCCGCGATGGCCGCCTTGAGTTCGAGGATCGCGGCCCTCTGCCCGCCCGAAAGCTCGAGGGCGGTGATGATGCCCTCGCTCTCGCCGCCGACCACGAAGCCTAGCCTCTCGTCGGCGACCAGGGACGAAAAGTCCCGGATGCGGAATGCCGCCGCGAGCGCGTCCGGGTCGGCTTCGCAGGCAATGATATGCTCGACGCCATAATCGGCGCAGCCGAAGGCGATCGCCTCGGCCAAGTAGCCGAGGCCGAAGCCGAGGAGAACCGCCGTGTCCGCTCCGCTTCCCGGGAAGGCGGCCTGGGCGATGCGCCTCGCCTCCGCCTTAGGATCGCGGCTCGAATGGATCCAGGCTCCCCCCGAGTTGCGCGCGCTCGCATCGCCGGAGGCGGAGAGAAGGATCTCGAGCGGGGCCGCCGGCGACGCCGCGATAAGGGCCGCCAGCTCGGGAAAGCGCTTGCTTAATGCGGAGAGGTTTAGTTCCAGGATGGCGTCGGACCCATGCTCGGGCCGGTCCCCGGCCGGAGCGATCACCGGAACTCCAGGATCAGCTCGGTCCCGGGCTTTATCGCGGCTCCCGCCGCGGGGCTCTGGCTTACTACATAGCCCTCGCCGTTCATCTTTACCCTGATGTCCTTGCGCGCGAGCAGGGGCATGAGGAGGCGCTTAGGCGCCCCCGTGAGGTCTGGCATGGTGTCGCCTATCGCGATGGGCTTGACGGCGGGGATGGTCACCTCTCCAGGATGGCGTATCGTCGGGTTGGCGCCGCGGGGTATTCCCGTGAGGTTGAGTATAGCCTCGGCGGCCTCTTTGACGAGGGGCGCCGCGATGCGCCCTCCATAGTACGAGGGGCCGAGGGTCGGCTTGACGATGGCGAGGTAGACGATCGCGCGGGGCGCGTCGGCAGGGAAGATAGCGAGGGTCGAGGCTATGTAGTCCTTCTCGGAATAGCGCAGGGTGTCGGGATCTATCATCTGCGCGGTGCCGGTCTTGACGGCCATCCTGATGTCGGCGACCTTGGCGCGCTTGCCCGTGCCCGCGTCGCTCGAGACGGTCTCCATGGCAGCGAGGATAGCGGCGGCAGTCTCGGCCGAGACTACGCGGCGAACGCTCTGAGCTTCGTTGGCATAGGCGATAGAGCCGTTTCGCTCCAGGGCGCTCCTCACCACGTAGGGTTTCATCAGCACGCCGCCGTTCGCGATCGCCGTGGCGGCGGCGACCATCTGGACGGCCGACACAAAGACCTCCTGCCCCATCCCGATAGTGGGTTTGGAGCGGAGAGACCAGGTCTCCGGAGAGCGCAGAAGGCCGGGGGTCTCGCTCGGCACTACTATGCCCGTGCGCGAGCCGAAGCCGAAGCCTCGCAGCTTGTCGTAGAAGTCGACCGACGCGACCTTATCCGAGGCGTAGGCCGCGCCGGCGTTGCAGGAAAGCTCGAGGATCTTCTGGATATTGACCGTGCCGTGGGCGGCGAGGCATTTAATGGTGATCTTCTCTCCCGAAGGCGCGACATTATGGTAGGCGCCGTCGCAGTAGAAGGTCGTGTTCGCGTCGGCCCCTCCCAGATCCAGGACCGAGGCCATCGTGAAGACCTTGAACACCGATCCCGGCTCGTAATGGAAAACGCTCGGCCAATCATACCAGTCTTCGCTGGGCGAGGAGGCGTAATCGTTTGGATCGAAATCGGGCATCGCGACATACGAGAGGATCTCGCCCGTCTTCGCGTCGGCAGCGAGGAGGATGACCGCCTGGGCTCCCGTCGTCGTCATGGCCTTGCGCGCTATTTCCTCGAGGCTGTACTGGAGGTCGGCGTCGATCGTGAGGACAAAGTCCCTGCCCGAGCCGAGGAGCTCGTCGTCGCATCGCTTCTCGACGCCGGCCAGCCCTATGTTCCCGTCGCCGACAAAGCCGAGGAGGTGTGAAGCGAGGCGCTTCTCGGGGTAGAGCCTGCCCTCGACCTTTTCCACCACGACTCCGGCGAAGGCCCCGCCGTCCTTGGCCTCCTGGACGGCCCGGGCGACCTGCGGCCCGGCGCGCTTGGCGAGATAGAAAAAATCGGAAGCTCCCTTGGACCAGCGATCCACTATCTCGGCCGTGGAGACCCCGGTGATCGAGGCGAGGCGCGCGGCCTCGGCAGGGAAGGCCTCGCGCTTAGTCTCCGGCCGCCACACGGCCACGTTGTACAGGGGCGAGTTCATCGCGAGGACGCGGCCGTTTCGATCGGCTATCGTCCCCCGCTCGATCTCGGCCGTCGCGGCGTCCGCCTCCTTGGCGGGCGAGGCGGCGAGATAGGCGTAGCGGGCGATCACGAAGAGGGCGAAGAGAGCGAGCAGGACGACAACCGACCAATAGCGGAGGGAACGCTTATCCATTATCGAGCCCCTCGCCCGAAGAATAGCACTCTTCCGGAGACAGCCTCAATCGCTACGCTCCCGTAGTCCCGCGAGTCGAGGGACTGAGGCGGATTGTCCCCGAGGAGGAAGAGCCTTCCCGCGGGAAGCTCGAACTCATCGCCGATGCGCGCGGCTTGGTCGGCGGAGAGGGGGGCGTCCAGGCTGGGACCGACGAGGCGCCCCGCGGCGGCGGCGAGGGTCGCCGGTCCCGCGGCGGCCACTCGCTTTACGATGGGCAGGCCGTCCCTAGGGCTGGCCGCCGCCACGACGTCGCCGCGGCGCGGCGCGGACCAGCGAAGGATATAGCCGTAGCCCAAGGGAGAGGGCAGGCCATAGGCGCAGCGGAGAACGAGGACGAAGGAGCCAGGCTCGAGCGTCGGACGCATCGAGGAGCCGTCCACGACAGCCGCGTCGAGGACGAATGCCTTCGTGAAAAGCACGAGGAGGGCGGCTGCGAGTATCGCCCACCCCGGCCGGAATTTGCGAGATCGCGTCAAATCGATTCCGACTATAATGTCGATCCTCGGAATTGTCGATAAGACAGGTACCAGCTATGGATAGCATCATTGCCCGACAGAAAATCGGGAAGAGGCGCTCCGCCCCCGCTCGGAGTCCCGACGGGATCCCCTCCCGAAGCCCTGTCCGCGACGCGCACTTCTCTTTTCGCCTACAGGCCGGCAGCCCCCGCACTAAGGGCGGTGCGCGTTTCCCCGGCTTCGGCGCGAGACTCGTCTTGCGCGCCCGCGAGGCTATCGGCCTTGGGCTTCGCCAAAAACAGCGCTCTATCGCAGGGATTCCCAAGACCAAGCTCGCGATCCGCGCCGCCGCTTTGCTCGCGGGAGGCGCGGCGCTCGCGGTGGCGATTACGGTCATCGCGCGCGGCCCTGCCTTCCCTTTGCCTTCCGCCGGCCTCCTCCCCACGGAGAATTCGGGTCAAAACCTTCTACTGGACTATGTCTCTCCCGAGCTAGTCGATGGACGCGCGGACGCCGATCAGGGCGTCAGCCTCCCTCCGGCCCCCGTCACTCTGGAGCTTTCGACCTACACGGTGCGATCGGGCGACTCCCTCGCCTCGATAGCGAAGCGCTTCGGCCTTAATATGGATACGATCGTCTCCGCTAACGGCATATCGAGCGCCCTAGCCGTCAAAATCGGCGCTCAACTGCGCGTTCCTAATATCAACGGCCTCATTTACAAGGTCCGCCCCGGTGACCAGCTCGTCTCGATCGCCAAGCGCTACAAGATCGACACCACGAGAATTGTCGATGCCAACGACCTCGGGAGTTCCGTCCTCGTCTCGGGCCAATCCCTCTTCATCCCCGGCGCCAGACTCCCCGACTCGGCGATACGACAGGCCCTCGGCCCAAAATTCGCCTGGCCGATACGAGGACCATTATCCTCGTACTTCGGGTATAGGCCCGATCCCTTTACCGGCGTCCGGCGTTTCCACGCGGGCATAGACATCGTCGTGGATGCCGGCACTCCTATCCACGCCGCTATGGACGGAAGGGTCGCCGACGTCGGATACAACGCGAACTTCGGCAATTATATCATCCTGAGTCACGCTGACGGCTTCCAAACCCTCTACGGCCACTTGACTTCCGCCTCCGTCGCGGTTGGCGACGTGGCGGCTCAAGGCGCGGCAATCGGAATATCGGGAAATACCGGCTACAGCACCGGGCCGCACCTGCACTTCGGCCTATATAAGCGAAGTCTTGCCCTCAACCCGCTAAAATATCTGAAATGAATGTATATTATCTATATCGAACTTGCATAAAAACCCAGCCCAGGGATATTCTATCGCTACTTCGGAGAATTGTATGAGAAAGATCGTCGTTCTACTCGTGGCATTGCTCGCGCTCTTCACTTTTATTCGTGATTTCCCCTCTGCGACGCCGAATTCCGTCCAGACTAGCCGTGCGGAAATTCGCGCCTCCCTCATTCCCTAGCAAATAGTATTATTCCGTATACGCCCTAGAGGGCATTAAGTGTGATTATGTAGACGTATCAAAACATCGGTCAGCCCACGCAAGGTGGGTATTTCTTTTATTTCGTTTATATGTAAACAATTAAAAAATCAAAAATCGGCCATTATGGGGTTGGCATAGAAAATGCATTATAAAAGACGGAGATACAGAATGAAAACAACCAACGAATCGGACAATCATGATGACGGCCTACGCAGCTACTACGCCGTCATCAAGCGTATCGCTCTTCTGACCGCCGAAGAGGAACGAGAGCTTTCGAGCCGTGTCTTTAGCGGCGACGAGGAAGCGCTGCGGCGATTGATCGAGGCTAATCTACGCCTCGTGGTCAAGATCGCGCGGGGCTTCGTCACTCCGGATATGCCCCTACTCGACCTAATCCAGGAAGGGAATGTCGGACTCATAAAGGCGGCGGAAAAATTCGACGGCACACGCAATGTGCGTTTTTCCACTTATGCATCCTGGTGGATCAAGCAGGCCATCACCCGCGCCCTCGTCAATAGCCGCCGCGCGATTCGGCTGCCCCACCGTAAGGAAGAGCTGCTAAAGCGCGTCCAAAGAACCTACAGCATCCTGACGCAGTCCCTCCAGCGCGAGCCTACCATAGCTGAGATCGCGCGAGATCTTCGCGTCGCCGAAGAAGTTGTGGGCGACGTCATCGGGATGGCCGCTTCTCTCGTGCCCCTCGAGAACGACGACGGAGAGGAATCAGGCTCCATCATCGACGTCTACGAGGATTATAGCTACAGCCCCGATGGCGAACTCATGAAATCCTGCGCCCGCGAGGAGACCCTCGAGATGCTCGAGCTCCTCCTCGAGAAAGAGAAACGGATATTAATGTATCGTTTCGAATTCCTCGGCGGCGAGCGCCACACCCTAAAAAGCATCGGGGCAGAGCTCGGGATATCCCCCGAGACAGTGCGCCAGATCGAGAAGCGCGCCCTGCGCAAGCTCAAGGAGAACAGTCCCTCCTCGGACCTCTCCTACGTATCCTAAGGCTGGAACCCGATTGTAGAAACTCCAGAGTAAGAGCTATCATAGGGAAAGTGGCGGCGACTCCTAAGAAGAAATCAGCGCGTAAGGGCAGAACCGGCGCGCGGACTAGGTCCCGTGCCTCCGCCGCGTCCAAGCGATCGAATGGCCTACACTTCGTAACGCTCAGCCTGGCTGTCGTGGCGATCGCTCTTGCGGCCCTCCTCGGCGGCCTCGCCCTGCGCAGTTCCGCTCTCGTCTCGGCAACGAGAGCGGCCGAAATCCCGCCCTCAGCCCCCGCGGTAGAGCCCATCGAGGCGCCGCCGGCCTCGATACCGACTCCCGATCCGGCGACGGCAAAACCTTCATTGCCCCTAAAATCGCCGCAAAAGCCCATCCCCAAGCCGGGCACAGACAGCTCAGCCCTGCAGTCAGCTTCATATAAGCCCCTGCCCAAGCTTCCCCTTCCCTCTATGAAGGCCAAATACCTGATCTTCATCATCGATGACGCGGGCTATAGCTTAAAACAGCTTGATGCCTTCCTTAACCTTCCCTTCCCCCTAACGGTAGCCGTCCTCCCTGGTTTGCCAAACAGCGAAAAAGCCGCCGCGGCCGTGCGGAACGCGGGCAAGGAGCTTATCCTTCACCAGCCCATGCAAGCCTTGGGCGGCCAAGACCCAGGCCCTGGGGCCATCCGGCTGGGCATGGTCCAAACCGAGGTCGAGCGCATCATAGAGGCCAACCTGAAGACGGTTCCCGGGGCGGCGGGCATGAACAACCACATGGGATCGGCGGCTACGACGGACATTGGCCTCATGGAAGCGGTGGCGGCCGTTGCTAAAAGACGGGGAATCTATTATCTTGATTCACTCACCACCTCGGGAACAGCGGTCGCGCAGGCCGTGCATCGAGAGGGAATTCCTTATTGGGAGCGCAATGTGTTCCTCGATAATGCGCCCGACAGGGCTTCTATAATACGGGCAGTCGAGGACGGCAAGAAGCGCGCCGCCAAGGACAGACCGGCGATCATGATAGGCCACGTCTGGTCGGCCGAGCTGGCGCAGACCCTTACGGAGCTCTACCCTCAGCTCGTCGCGGAAGGCTTTTCCCTGTCCACCATATCCCGCTTCATGGTCCAGGAGGCGGAGGAGGACGATGCGAGTCCTGGGAATTGAGACCTCCTGCGACGATTGCGCCGCGGCGGTCGTCGAGAACGGCTCAGTTATCCTGTCCGACGTCGTCGCTACGCAGATACCCTTCCACGAGAAATACCAAGGCGTCGTTCCAGAAATAGCGAGCCGTAAGCACAGCGAGTGGATATACGGCGTCGTCGCACGAGCCCTCGCCGACGCGGGGATGCGCCCGGAGGAGCTCGACGGCGTGGCCGCCACCTCGCGGCCCGGCCTCATAGGCTCACTCCTCGTCGGCCTCTGCTTCGCCAAGGGCATGGCCTGGGCGATCGATAAGCCCTTCGTCGCCGTCAATCACATACTCGCCCACCTCTACGCATCGCGCCTTCGCGAGCGAAGCTCGCGTACGGCTATGGGGGCCGATTCGCCCTGCGACTATCCCTTCATCGGCCTCCTCGTCTCGGGCGGGCACTCCATCATCTGCAAGGTGGAAGACTTCGATAAGATCGAGGTCCTCGGCACGACCATCGACGACGCCGTGGGCGAAGCCTTCGACAAGGTAGCCAAGCACTATGGCTTCGGCTATCCGGGAGGGGCGGCTATAGACGCTCTCGCCCAGGGCGGGGACGAGAAAGCCTTCTCCTTTCCTATGCCCTCTCTGCACAAGGGCGAGCACCGCTACGACCTTTCCTATTCGGGCTTGAAAACGGCCGCCGTGCGCCAGCTCGACCTGTTCAAAAACCCAGGCGCCGAAGCCAGCCGGGCGAACATAGCCGCCTCCTTCCAAAAAGCGGCCATAGACCTCCTCCTCTCGCGATTATACCGGGCGGTGGAGGACAATGGCCTGAAGCGAGTGGTGGCGGGCGGAGGCGTCGCCGCGAACTCCTATCTCCGCAGGGCCCTGGCCGAGCGTAAGGATATCGACGCGCGCTTTCCTCCCCTGAGGCTATGCGGGGACAATGGCGCGATGGTCGCGGGAATCGCCTGTAAATATCTGGAGCGGGGCGAAAGCTCGGGCCTGGATGCGGGAGTATCCGCGCGCGTCCCCCTCTTCCGGCGCCTCTCCGGCTAAATATCCTTCAATCGCCGAAGCCTCCCGCGAGCGTAGAGAGGCGGAGGCAGCATGGGTCCCAAGCCATTTCTCGCGCTGGTCATAATCCTCGCGTCCGCCGCGGCGCCGGGGATCGCCCTTCCGCAGGCAGCCGCGAATACAGCCGCGCCGCGGCGGCTCCGCTTTCTTGCCGAGCTATCGGCAAGCCCTCTCATCGGCATCGATCGGCCCTTCAAAGGCGGTTCGGGCTGCATACTGGCAGGCGCGGCCTTAGCGCCCTTCGAAGCGGGCATTCGCGCGGGAGCGGCCTACGACCTGTCCCTGGGATCGGGAGAACTGCGCGTGGACTTCGAGCTCGGCCTGGGCAGCGGCCTTCGCGCTATCGTGGGCGCTCTCGTCCCATTCGGCGAACTCAGGCTCCCCGATCCCGCGGGCGGCGAACTTGGAATCCCCGTCGCGGCGGCGGCATGGCCCAATCGCTTCGGCTTCGCGACGACTATCGTCGATCTGCCCTGGCGGATACTCGGATTCCGGGCGGGCATCGACGCCGAGCTCGTCTACACGGCCTATCGGCTCGGGGGAAGCGACGCGGCGGCCTCGAGCTCCCTGGCCGGCGCTGCGGCCTTCGCGTCGGCCATCGAGGCTGCGATCAACCTGCGCCTACGCTGGGAAACGAAGTGATCTCCTTGACAGCGGGATAACTCCGGCGTTTCATGGAACGATGACCAGCATGACCCGTGCCATGGGCTTCGAACGCGAAGCACCGGGCTCCAAGCTCGATGTTTCGATCGCCGCAGCAGCCGAGGTCGTTGTCGCCTCCTCCCTCAGATTGAGGGAAGGCGAAACTCTCCTCATCGTGACCAACCCCGAGCGTGAAGTGCTCGAGATAGCCGCGGCGATATACGACGCCTCGGCCGCTGCGGGTGCGAAGCCTAGCCTCGTCGTGCAAGGCGTGAAGACCCAGACCGAGTACGCAGAGGAGGCCGTGATCGCGGCCTTCGAGGCCAGGCCCGATGTCTTCGTGTCGCTCTCGGCCGAGAAGCTGGGCAAAGACCGCGAGGGGATACGCACGCCCTACGAATGGGAGGGCGTGCATTACGACCATATATTCCACTACCAGCTTCACGGGGCTAGGACCCTGAGGGCTTTCTGGTCGCCAGGCCTCACGAGGGCCATGTTCGCGAAAACGGTGCCGATAGACTATGCCGAGCTGAAAAAACGCTGCCGCGCCGTGTCCGCCGCCCTCGCCGGCGGCCTCTACGCGCGCGTCACCAACGCAGGCGGCACGGACATCCGCATCGGGCTAAAGGGCCGCGCGCCCAAGGCCGACGACGGCGATTTCTCGAGCCCCGGCTCGGGCGGCAACCTCCCCGCGGGCGAGGTCTTTATATCGCCGCAGCTCGGATCATCCGAGGGCCTTATCGTGTTCGACGGCTCCATCGCCGCGATCAAGGGCGACATCGTCATCCGAGAACCCGTCGCCTGCCGCGTCGAGGGAGGCTTCGTCATGGAAGTGTCGGGAGGCGCGGAGGCCGCCGCGCTCAGGGCATCCATCGAATCGGGCGAGGCGGCGGCGAGGACGCTGGGCCGCGAGGGCGCCCTCTCTTCCGACAAGACCGAGGCCTATATTCGCAACGCGAGGAACCTCGGCGAGCTCGGCATCGGCCTCAATCCCGCGGCGGAGATCGTAGGCAACATGCTCGAGGACGAAAAGGCCTTCCACACCTGCCACTTCGCCATCGGCGCCAACTACGACGAAGACGCCCCCGCCCTCATACACCTCGACGGCCTCGTGTCGCGGCCGACGATCGTCGTGACTAAAGCGGACGGCGGCGAGCAAGTCATCGAGCGCGACGGCGAACTGCTGCTGTGATCGATGCGAGAGATTGAATCGCTCGCCCTCTTTCCCGTACAATGGCGCCCACAGCCCGACGAACACGGAGAGACCGAATGGCCAAGGATCTGACTACCGAAGCCCAGGCGAGCGAAGAGAAGGACGAGGCGGCGATAGAGCGCGACCTCTCGGAGCAGCAGGTGGTGCGGCGCGAAAAGCTCGTCAAGCTCCAGGCCGAGGGACGCGATCCCTTCGCCGAAGTCAAATTCGACCAAAGCCATCACTCCGTCCAGATAAAAGCGCTCTTCGAGGCTTCGCCTGCGGCGCTCGAGAACAAGGACGTCTCGATAGCCGGCAGGATGATGTCTTTCCGGGACATCGGCAAGGCGTCCTTCGCCGATCTCCAGGATCGAGACGGCCGCATCCAGGTCTATATAAACGCCGACGAGCTCGGGAGCGAGGAATACTCGCGCGTGAAGACTTACGATCGCGGCGACATAATCGGCGTCGCGGGATATGTATTTAAAACGCGCCGCGGCGAAATCTCGGTGCACGCGAAGAAAATCACCCTCCTCGCCAAAGCCCTCGAGCCCCTGCCCGAAAAGTACCACGGCCTCAAGGACACCGAGATCCGCTACAGGAGGCGCTACCTCGACCTCGTGATGAACCCCGAAGTCATGGAGACCTTCAAGAAACGCACCCTCATCGTCAGGGCGATCCGCGAATACCTCGACGAGAGAGGATACATCGAAGTCGAGACGCCCGTCCTCTCCACTATCGCATCGGGCGCCGCCGCTCGCCCCTTCGTCACGACTTCCAACGCCCTGGACCTCCAGCTCTTCCTCCGCATCGCGACCGAGCTCCACTTAAAGCGCTGCATCGTCGGCGGGATGGAAAAAGTCTACGACATGGGCAAGAATTTCCGCAACGAGGGCATAGACATCAGGCACAATCCCGAGTTCACGATGATAGAGCTCTACCAGGCCTATACCGATTACAACGGCATGATGGAGCTATGCGAGGGACTGGCGTCCTACGCGGCGGTCAAGGCGACGGGCGGCACCAAGGTGAGCTACCAAGGCACCGAGCTCGAGTTCGCCGCGCCCTGGAGGCGGCTCACGATGATCGATGCCGTAAAGACCTACGGAGGCCCCGATTTCACCTCGGTGAAGACGGACGAGGACGCGAGAAAGCTTGCCGCCGAGCTCGGCCTCGACGAAGAGCTCAAGAAAAAGCTCAAGGACTGCACGAAGGGCGACATCCTAAGCGCGGCCTTCGAGAAGTACGCCGAGAAGGAGCTCATCCAGCCCACCTTCATCATGGACTATCCGACCGACATATCGCCCCTCACCAAGCAAAAGCCCGGCGACCCCACGATGACCGAGCGCTTCGAGTGCTTTGTCTTCGGCCGCGAATTGGGCAACGCCTACTCGGAGCTCAACGACCCCATCGTCCAACTCGAGCGCTTCCGGCAGCAGGAGCGCGAGAAGGAGCTGGGCGACGACGAGGCATACGCCCTCGACGAGGACTTCGTCTCGAGCCTCGAGGTGGGCATGCCCCCGACGGGCGGCATGGGCATCGGCGTCGACCGCTTGGTGATGTTCCTCACGGACTCGGCCTCGATCCGCGACGTCATCCTCTTCCCGACGATGAAGCCCGATCTTCGGTAGAACACCGGGCTGCGCGCGAGCTATCGGGCCTGGCGAGCGAGCCCTTCGCCAGCGATAGGGGAAAGCCCCTCCGCCCTTAAGATCGGAAGCAGCACGGTGAAAGTCGTTTTGCCGGGCAGGCTCTCGAAGCCTATGCTGCCCCCGTGCTCCTCGACGATCTTCCTGCAAATGGACAGCCCGAGACCCGAGCCCTCCCCGTGCTTCTTTGTCGAGAAGAAGGGCTTGAATATCTTGTCGCGGTCTTCCTCGGGGATGACCGGACCGTCGTCGGCGAAAGATATGCCGATAGCGCCGCCGGCCGCGGAAAAGATCGAGATCTCGAGGATGCCGCGATATTCCATCGCCTGCAATGCGTTGTTGATCAGGTTAATCCAGACCTGATTCAGCAGATCGCGCCGCCCTCTGATGCATGGATCCTCTCGGTAGTCGCGCCTAAGATCGACGCCGGGCTTTATCTTGCCATAGTAGAGCGTGAGTATAGACTCCAGCTCTTCGCGCAGGGAGAAGTCGCTCTTCTCCGCGCTCATGTCTACGTAGGCGTAATTCTTGAGCGCGCGAATCGTCGTAACGGCCCTATCCGAGGCGATAGCGATGATGTGGTGGGCGCGCACAAGCCAGAAAACCTTCTGGATCGTCTCGAGGATCCCTTTGCCGGAGCCGTCGGCGAGCGCGCCCAGGACTATCGGCGGCAATTCGGTCAAGCCCATCTCGACGAGATCGTCAGCCGCGCCGAAGGGATCCGCCGCGCCCGAGTCCTCGAGGACCTTGGCGAAGGATTTTCGGAGCTCCCTGTCCCCCTTCGCGACGGTTTCGATCGACCGCGGACGAAGGGCTTTCTCGAGAAGGAAGTCGTAGGCCCTGCGGTTCTCGGGTCCGAGGGTCGCAAATAGGGGCTGCGCCTCGGTAAGAAGCCCCTCCAGGTAGGCCAGGGTGTCTTCGTTGGACGAGGTAATGGCTCCGAGCGGCGTGTTGACTTCGTGGGCGATGGTCGCCACGAGCTGCCCCAATGCGGCCAGCTTTTCGGCCTCCACAAGCTGATCGCGAGTCGCGTTGAGGTAGCTGACGGTCTCCTCGAGCTCGTGGTTGGCCTCGGAAAGCTCGGCTGTGCGCTCTTGTATGCGCAGCTCGAGCTCTTCATTCAGCTTCTTCACTTCGGACTCGGCGCGGGCGCGCTCGCCCACTTCCTCTCGCAAGGCGCCGAGACTCGTTCCGAGCCGGCGGGACATCTCGTTGAACTCCTGCGAGAGTACCCCGATCTCGTCTCCGGACAGCACAGGGATCACCGTATCGAAATCGCCTTGGACGATGAGGCGGGTTCCCCTGAGCATGGCATCGACCGGCCGGCTGACGCTCCTCGAGAAGAAAAAGGCGAAAAGCGCGGATACGAAAAGCGCCACGACGAAGACGAGGAGGAAACTGTACAAGGCATTGTACATCGCCACCAGAAAATCCGCTTCCCTGAGGCCAAGACCGACGAAGCCCGCCGTGCGACCGTTCGGGTCGAGGAGGGCACGGAACTGGAAGAGGAAAGGATCGTCGTCGATCGCTATTCGCTCGCGCCCGCGATCGGCGATGGACGAGAATTCGCCGCCGCCAAGCACCGCGAAGCGCAACGAGAAGACATCGCCTTCCGAGTAGACGCTCGGTTTCCCTTCCGATACGACGAGGACGGGGACGCCGACCGCCGCGCGGATTTCGGCGAGGAGCCCCGAGCTGGAACGGCCCGCGCCGCTCGACAGCTCCGCGCCCGCGACGATGTAGCCCATGAGGTACCGCGCTTCGGCGTAGACGGGGGCGATGGCCCCGAGGACGACTCGCGGCGACGGCTCCCCCGGGACGCTCGCCGCGAAGCGGATGCCTCCTTCGGACAGCGTGCGCAAAAAATCGTCCTTTCCAATGGAAGCTACGAGCTCGCCAAACTCTTCGCTCCGCCTGCCTCCGACGCGAACCTTCCCGTCCCTATCGATAAAGCCGAGATAGTCCAGGAATTGGGTATCCGAAATCGACACAAGGTAGTCGCGGACGGGATGATCCAGGGAGAGCTCGAGATTGATCGTGACTAAGTTGTCTCGGGCCGCCGTCCTCGCGACACGCTCTATCTCGGCGGAGCGCTTGTCGATGACGAGGTCGGCCTTGGCCAGGGCGCCGGCGAGCTCGGTCCGCGCTTTGGAATTGGAGGCCGTCGCGAGGTAGCTGGCGACATAGCCGGTCGAGATAGCGAGCGGAAAGATGGATATTAGCATGAATAGGATGAGAAGTTTGGTACGAAGCTTCAGATCGGCGAAGCGAGCCTTCCTTCCCGGCGTCACTAGCGCCCCTGGCCGGCGTAGTGCCCGTCGAAATCGGTATAGACGCGGTAGGCGGCGTTGATGAGGCTCTGCGGGATGGAGATGCCCAAGGCTTTGGCCGCCGCGAGATTGAGAATGATATTGTACTCGCGCGGATAGTCCCAGGACATATCGCCCGGCTTGGCGCCGTCGAGGATCCGGAGGCCCTTCTCGGCGGCTTGGGCGCCGATATCGGCCCAGATCACGCATGCTCCGGCTATAGCGAAAGTCTTTAAAGGATTTTCGTCGTAGCAGACCATCGGTATATGCACTTTCTCGCGAATGAAGACGCCTTCGAGAGTCGCCAGGTCGGCGGGGCTGCCGTCATCGTGGACCCATGCCGACACGATGCCCGAGAGGAAATACTCGCTCCCCTTGTCGGCGTATTGGAGGAGGAAAGCCTGCTCGGCCTCGATGCTCGGAACGAGGCCGAAGGCGACGAGCTCGACGCCTTCCTCGGCGCAAGCCCTTCGCACCTCGGCGGAATACCAGTCGTTGAGAAGCTTCATGGCGTCCCAGGAATACACCACGAGCTTTTTCGCCTCGGGCCGGATCCGTTTCATGAGCTTGATCTGGGAGTTGAAGCGCAGGAAGATGCTGACGCCCGTGACATTGCCGCCCGGCCTCTCCCAGTTCGCCGCCATCCCCGATTGGACCGGTATCGCGTTTTCCGAGATAAATCTATATTTCGGGTCCTTCAGCTTGGCCGTGACGTTCAGGTCCGCGAAGGCGGTGGGATAGTTGATCGTGAATATCAAGTCGGGCGCCGACGCCTCGATCGCATCGACGATGCCGGCGGCCTTGATCGTGGAGAGCTCGGTGTCGTAGACGGCATAGGCGGTCGATTCGCCGCGCCTTGCGAGATAGGAGTCGAGGGCGGCGACGAAGCCGTCGCGAGTGTCCGTCGCGAAAGGCTGCTTCGTATCGGTCACGATCGTCACCTTCCAGACTTTGCCGTTCGCGAAGGCTAACCCTCCTAAGCATGCCATTAGGACGAGAACGGCATTCTTTCTCATGCCTTCAGTATCGAGCCTCCGTCCAGGGAATTCCAGGGCTAGGCTTCGTTCCATCCGGGAGGGGCGGCGCCCATGCTGGCCAAGTACTCCTCGAGGAACTGCAGCGGTTCGGTCCGTCGGTTCAGGATGCGGTACACGCCGCCCATGATCGGCAGGTCCAGCCTGCGCTCGGCCGCTATCGCCGCGACGTGCTTGCATGCGACGGCGCCTTCGGGGAGGTAGCCCAGCTCGGATATGCGCGCAAGGAGGTCGTCGAGGTCGCGAAAGGGAGCGAGGATGCTTTTCTCGATGATCTCGCGGCCGAAGCGGCGATTGCGCCCGTGTACGGAGCGGCAGGTAACGTCCAGATCGCCCACGCCGGCGATGGAAGTGAAGGTCTCGGGGTGCGTGGAGCCCAGCGCCGTGCCCAGGGCCTGCATCTCGTTGAGGCCCGCCGCGAGCAAAAGAGACTCGGTGTTGTCGCCGAATTCGGCGCCGCCGATGGAGGCGACCCCTCGGCCCGCTATCGCGTCCAGCATCCCGAAAGCGATGGCGACGACGTTCTTCGCCGCCGCGCAAACCTGCACGCCGACGGTGTCGAGCGAGGGAAAGACGAGGACGCGGCTGCCCCTAAAGAGCTCGCGGACGCGAATCGCGTTGCGGCCGTTCTGACTCGCCGCCGCTAGGCCGGTGATCATGCCTAGCGAGACCTCCTCGGCGTGGCTAGGCCCCGATAGGTAGACAGTGTTGCCCCGGTAAAAGCCGGGGAGGTAGTCCTCGAGGGTTTCGAGGATGAGCCTCGGCCCGCGCGAGATCGCCTGAGCGGCAGAGTCGGGAACAAAGCCCTTCGTGACGACGACGATCAGGGCCTCTCCGTCCATGACCTTAGGCGCGCTCAGTATCCGCCTCGCGACGCCCATAAGGTAGGGCGAAGGCACGGCCAGGAGGAGGACGTCCTTCCCCGCCGCGACGGCGAGAGGATCCGTGCCAGCCCCGATGCCGCGTGGCAGCCGGACGCCGGGAAGGTAGCGTTCGTTGCGGCCCCGCTCGAGTATGTCCGCGGCCACCTCGGCCTCGTTGCACCATATCGCGACTTCGTGGCCGCACTCGGCGAGGACCTTCGCGAGGGCGGTGCCCCAGGCCCCCGCCCCTATCACTCCGATTCGCTCTGGCATAATGGCTCCCTAGAGTCAAGGCCGGAGGCTTTGACTGGACTCCTCGAATACCTCGACCTGACGCGCGAACACCGCGAGGCCCTCGCGCCAGAAGTCGGGCTTCTCTATATCGAAGCCGGCTTTAGCGGTGACATCCACGGCGCTCGCCCTGCCCGTATCCTCGAGTATCCCTCGGTACGTAGCCGCGAAGGCGGCGCCCTCCTTCTCGTAGCGCGCGTAGAGGCCGGCGCCGAAAAGCTGGCCGAAGGCGTAGGGGAAGTTGTAGAAGGCGAGCTCCGGCGAGTAGTAATGTCCCTTTACCAGCCACATGTAGGGATGCAATTTTTCGCTGTCGAGGCCGTCCCCGTAAGTCCTGCGCTGCGCGTCCAGCATGAGCTCGCAGAGCTCCTCGGGGGAGAGCTCGGCCTTGGAACGGCGCTCGAAGACCGCGCGCTCGAAATAGAATCGCGAGAGTATGTCGACGATAACCTGGCAGCCATCCTGGAGATGGAGCTCGAGCAGCGCGGCGCGCTGCGCCGCCGTGCGCCGATTCTCGCTCCCCGTCTTGAGCGCGCTCTCGAAGACGAGGGTCTCGGAAAAGATGGAGGCCGTTTCCGCGAGGGTCATGGGGTACTGAGTATAGACATAGGGCAGGCCGCGGACGCACTCCGCGTGCCAGGCGTGCCCCAGTTCGTGGGCGATGGTGGTGACCGAGTTGAAGGAGCCGTCGAAGTTGCACAGGATCCGGGCCGCCTTGGCCTCGGGAAAATCGATGCAATACGCGCCGCCCACCTTGCCCGCCCGGGGCTCCGCGTCGATCCATCGGGAGGAGAACGCGCGCGAGGCGAAATCGCCCATCGCGGAATCGAAGGACGAGAATTTTTCGACGATGTAATCGCGCGCCTCGGGGAATGAGAAACTGACGGCCTCCCCGCCCACGGGCGCGAAGAGGTCGAAGAAAGCGCATTTCCCAAGGCCGAGCGCGCGCGCCTTCGCGCCGAGGTAGCGGCGCCATGAGGGGAGCGACTCCTCTATGGCTCCGATCAGGGAGTCTAGGGTGGCGCGCGTTATGCGAGCCTGCTCTATCGCCTTCTCTATGGCCCCGTTCCAGCCGCGGCGAGCGTTGAGCGCGACCGCGAAGCCCTTGACGCCATTTAGCGCGGCGGCGGCCGGAATCCTCAAGCTCTCGCATATCTCGAGCTCGAGTCGGTAGGCCTTTCCCCTTACGGTCCTATCGGCGTCGTAAGCGAGGTTTCGCAGCTCCACGAGGGTTAACGACAGCGGCGCCTCGGCATCTGCGCTCGAGGGATGCGCCGGCGCGCCTTCTGGCCATGCCGCGCGCGCAGTCGAGGTGATGGACTCCTGAAGCCTGCTCCAGGCGCTGCCGCCCGAGCGCGAGAGATCCGCCGCGAGGTCCTCGAGCTCGGGAGACATCTGCCTGGATTGCCAGAAGAGCTCTTCGCGGATATGGAAGGCGAGGCTGGAGATGCGAGCATCGCCCGTCGCCGCTTCGTCGCCTGCGTCGCCGGAGCCGCTTAAGAGGGCCTCGACTTCGATGCGCCTCGCGGCGATAGCGTTCCTAAAAAGGACTTCCGTCCGGCGCAGGGGAAGGCCCAGCTCCTCGATCGCGCTTATCTGGGCGATAGCCTCGCTCTCGCCGGTAGCCGTAGAGAAGGAGGCATAGGCGTAGGCGGACAGCGTCTCGAAAAGGGATCCGGCCGCTTCCTCGAGCTCGAGGGCTCGAAAGAGCCAGTCGCCGAGACCCTCGGTCCTAGCGGCGCCTATCGCGGCCGGAGCGAGGGACAGATGCGCGATGAGCTCTTCCGCGAGGGCGGCGACCTTGGCTTTGGCCGCGGCGAACTCGCTTGAGGCGAGCGAAGGATAGATGGGCGCCAGGTCCCATCGGGGGATGGCGGCCCCTTCGGGATTAGATCCAGCCATCGTTGGAATCGGTCCAGGCGCAAATCTCGGAGCTTTCGAAGAAGAGTCCTATTTCGCGCTCCGCGCTCGAGCTCGAGTCGGAGGCGTGAATGATGTTGAGGCCGGTGTGCATCGCGTAGTCGCCGCGGATAGTGCCCGGCTGGGCATCGTCGACCTTAGTGGCTCCGCAGAGCCTGCGCACTTGGGCTATAGCGCCTTCGCCCTCTATCGCCATGGCCACGATAGGTCCCGAGGTGATGAAGGAAACGAGCTCGCCGAAGAAGCTTTTCTCGCTATGCTCGGCATAATGGGCCTGCGCGAGATTCCTAGGGATAGTCATCATCTTGAGGGCGATTATCTTTAGCCCCTTGCGCTCGATCCTCGCGATGATCTCGCCCGCGAGGCGCCTGTGCACGACCCCCGGCTTGAGCATGGAAAAAGTCCTTTCGATGGCCATTCATTCCTCCGTCGCAATATTCCCTCATATTGACACGCGTAGGCCCGCGAAGACTATAGTGCTTTCACCAGGATCACCGACGAGGCCGCGGTATGAACGCCGAGTTCCATTACTATTCCGTCTACTTCCTTTGCCTCCGAGCGGGGATGCCCGGAAGGCGCTGCGCGGACATAGCCTTCGCCTCCCAGTATGTGGATAACGCCATCGTCGCCTACGACATAGAGGACGATGGCTTCGACTATCGCAGTCAAGTGACGCAGAACTACCTGTTCTGGGACGAGGAGACGCTAAGGGGCATATACCTGCCCTTCCACTTCATCCCCGGCGAGATCGAGGCCGCGCGCAGGGAACGCATAGACGGCCGCCCCTCGCGATGGACCGTCACGCCCGACTCGCCTCTCGCCAAAGAGCTCCTCGTCGAGGCGCTCAAGACAGGGGACGATTTCCGCATAGGCATAGCCCTTCATGCCTATGCGGATACCTGGGCCCATCAACATTTCTCGGGCAGGATAGAAGAGAGCAACGCAGTCGATCCCGCGTCGCCCCTGCCCCCCGCCGGACACATCCAAGCCCTCCGCTCGCCGGACGATGCCGCGGGGCGCTGGACGGACGCTCGACTGATTCCGGAGCTCTCGCGCGTCGATAATGGCGCGCGTTTCAGGGCGGCCGCGCGCAAGATCTACCGCTACCTGCGCACCTATCTCCACGCCGGCTTCGCGGAGGAGGAGCTGGTGCTGGACGAGCTCGCGGCCGTCTGGGCGCGCTATCCGGGGGACATGAAGGCGCGCATCGCGAGCTTTACGGTCGATCTGGACGTCCCCCCCTACGACAAGCGCTCCTACCTGTCGCGTTCCGGCATCGTCGATGGACGCTCCGAGGACTCCGGGGCGACCGGCTACGACAAGCTCGAATGGCTCCGCGTAGAGATAGCCCGGCGATCGCACTCTGGCTCGGGGACTCAGCGCGTTCTGACCCACGGCCGATTCCGCGGCTCGGAGCTGCATCGTTGGAACGAGGCCGCCCGCGCCCACCGCGAGCTCGCCTCATCGATCCTTTCGAAAGAGGGCCTGCTATGAAGTCGCACAACTCGTCGGGCCTATTTTTAATGGAAGCGATCGGCGCGATCCTTGTCTTGGCGCTCTTCGCCGCGAGCTGCGCGGCGCCGCTGAAATTCGACGCTTCGGCCGACCCTCTCGCCGTGCTGGAGAGCGGTTCCATGGCCTACGCGCGCCTGAGCGCGGCCGCCGCCCGAGAGCTCGCCCCCGCGATCCTCCCCGCCGCCCAGGTCAAGGCGATGGCCTCCGTCCTAGGTCGCACGAGCGTCGTCGCCCTAGGCATCGGACGGAGCTTGAGCGCGGACTTAGGCGCCGGCCGCGAAGGGCCCGCTTTTCAGGCCTGCCTCGTAGGCGACTACCCCTTCCGCGCCGCGTCTTTGTCGCTCGGCGCCGATCCCGCCTGGAAGCGCGAGAAGACAGGATATTTCAATGCGAGCCTCGGACTGCGCGCGGCCGTCCCGGGTCCGAATATCATTGTCGCCTCCACGAGCGCCATAGAGCCCCTCATAGACGCAGCCAAGGCGCCCGGACCCTCGCCCGTCCCCTCGAGGCTTTCAGGCCTCGCCTCGCGACAACTCGTGATTTGGGCCCCCGAACCCTTCTCGGCCCTCGCCGCCGCCCTATTCGGCGATACGATGGAAGTCCCCGCCCTGGGCATGCTCATCGCGGCCGATCCTGTCGAACGATCGCAGGCGGGCACGGAGGCGGACTACGAAGCGACGATCGTCTTCCTGATGAAGGACGCGGACTCGGCGCGCGTATTCAGGCCCGCGCTGCGCCTCGCTTGGTACGGCCTCGCGCGCGGACTCCTCGGCGAAGACGCCGACAGCGCCCTCGGCGCGGCATTCGTTCTGGACGGAGACATGTACTTGGCATCGGGAGTGCGTTTATCGGGGAAGGCCCTCGCCCGCGCCCTCGTCGCCCTGAGGGACGGCATTTAAGTCCGGCAGAGCCTCGCCCTTCACGAAGGCCGATAGCAGATCGACGAGGGCCTGAGCCACCGGCAGCGATGGATCGGTAAACGAGGAATAATTGGCCTCCTCGTCTCCTCCCACCTCCTTTAGCGTGTGGCCCATCCCGGGAATGACGCGATATGCGGCATCGGGACGCGCCGCAGAGAGGAGCTCGGCCTCGGCCGGCGGGACTTGGAGATCGCTGGCCCCCGCGATCACGAGGGCGGGACTGGAGGGCAGCGCGGCCGCGAAGGCGGATCGTATGTCGAAGCGGAAGAGCGAGGCGAGGTAGGGCTGGGCGCTCGGCTTGAAATAGTCTGCGAAGTAGGGACTCGGGTCGGGGTAGCTCCCGCCGCCCCGCAGCGCCGAGATGATAGCCTCGGCCTCGGGTTTCAACTCCTCGGGCGCCGATGCAAGGGATGCTTCCAGCATTTCGAGCTCCGTCCTGCCCGAGGCGCAGAGGGCCGCGATGCCGGATGCGCGGGCGGGAGCATCGCCCGCGAGGGCCGCGGCGCCCACGAGGGCGCCCTCGCCGTAGCCGATTACCGCCACGCGCGAGAAGCGCGGATCGGCCGCCAGCTGCGAGATCGCCGCGCGGGCGTCCGCGACGTGGTCATCGAAGCGGAGATCTTCCTCCTTCGCCGCGAACCTGTATGCCTCCCCCGTCCCTCGCTTGTCGAAGCGCAGGCTTGCTACGCCGCGGCCCCGGAGCGCGATGGCGAGCTCGGCAAGCGCGTCGCTGCGGCCTGGCACGGAATAGTTGTCGCCGTCCCTGTCCGCAGCCGCCCCCGAAAGGATGAGGACGATCGGGGGAAGCTCGCCCTCCGCCCCTTCGGGGAGGAGAAGACTGCCCGGCAATAGACCTTTCCCCGTATCCACGCGGCAATCGGCTCCGTAGCCGGCTCCGCGCGAGTCGGCGCCCGAATACGCGATGATAAAGGAAGCTTCTGCCGGAAGCTCGCCGGCTTTCTCTCCCCCCTCCGGAAGCAGGCGCGCTGCCCCGCTCACGGCGAGGCCCTCGGCGGCGCTTCCGCCCGGATCGGTCGGGGGCGCGGAGCCCTTGAGCTCGAAAAGGCCGCTGAAGGGCGCGCCGCCGAGGAGGCTGAAGGAGATGCCCTCGGCGTCCCGCGCTAGGGTATCCATGGGGCAGCCGAATAGCGTTCGCGCGGGCAAGTCGAGCAGGCCTCCCTCGGCCAGCCCCGCCTCGGGGTCGGCGCCGAAGAGGCGAAGGACGAGAGGCTCAGGCCCCTCCCCGAGATCTATGCTGCCCTCCCACCTGCCATCGAGAAAGCCCTGAGCCGGAATCGATGGAAGAGCGGCCGCGATGAGGGCAGCGGCTATCAAGACGCGCGTCGAGCGATTCACTCAGTTCTCGCTCAATACGGCGAAGCGCCTCGAGACGCTCCGTCCCAAGCCGTCCACGACGGTGAGGACGTGCTCCCCCGCCCCAGGCCTCGCCTCGATCGAGTGGACGCCCCGCGTAAAGCCGAGGTAGTTCCCGTCGAGCTGCCAGTACACGACCGCGCTCGGGTCGCGGTGAAGGACGGTGAATACGGAAGCTCCCGGCTTCCCCGTGATCTCCACCGGGATATAGAGGGAAGCGCCCTCCTCGGGGGCGACGATGGCGAGGCTCTTGTCCGAGCCGTTCTGCGCCGATCCAGGCCGCCATGGCGGCAGGCTCTTGTAGGCGAGGTTCCTCGCATAATATCTCTCCATCGCCGGAGGGAGGACGAAGCGCTTTTCGACGCGGACTGTCCCCGGCGCCTCCTCCTCGGCTCGCACCCTATAGCGGCCGTCGGCGCTCAAGGCCACGCTCTCGCAATAGGGGCAGAGGGGCAGGCTCTTCGCGGCGGCGGGCATGAGGACGGTCTCGACGCGGGCGCAGTTGGGCCCGGCGGCCCAGCCGGAATCGGCGCAGACTTCGGTTTCGCGCAACGCGGGCGGAGGCATCTTGCCGGCGCGGCCGCCGCCAGCCGCTTCTTCGGCGGGCGGCGCGTCCCCCGCCCCGCCCGCGCCGAGGAGGCCGAAAAGCTCGAAGAGGACGGGCGCGGCGGCGGCCGTGCCCTTGAGCGAGGGCCTCCCCTCCCCGCTCGCGTTCCCGATCCAGACGCCGGCGACGTAGGTCCCGTCGACACCGACCGCCCATGCGTCGCGGTTGCCGAAACTCGTGCCAGTCTTCCAGGCGATGCGGCGCGCCGAGGCATAGTCCTCCCAGGCCGCTTCCTCTTCGGGCCGCGCGACCTTGGTGAGGGCGTCGAGCGTCAGGATCGCCGCGCCGCCCGAGAAGGGATCGGGCCGCCGCGTCCTATCGGCAAGCTCGGAGCGCGTGAGGCCGAGGTCGAAGGCGGCGCCGACGCCGGCGGGAGCGCCGCGGGCGGCCGTGCGGGCGAGGGCCGCGAAGCGGCCCGTTATCTCCCACAAGCTCGTCTCGGCTCCGCCGAGGATAAGGGTGAGGCCGTAGTCCTCGGCCCTGCGGCGCAGGGTGGTCATGCCGGTAGAGGCGAGAAGGTCCCTGAAGCGATCGACCCCGAAGGCCTTGAGGAGGCGCACGAAAGGCACGTTGAGCGATCTCGCGAGGGCCTCGTCGGCGCGTACGGCCCCGGCATAGGTGCCCAGGTTGTTCTCCGGCTCGTAGGAGCCATAGCGCGTCGGCAGATCGGGGAGGAGGCTCCTGGGCCCGAGCTCCCCCGCCTCCAGGGCCGCCGCGTAGAGGAAGGGCTTGAAGAGGCTGCCCGAGCTGCGCTCGGCGCGGATCAGATCCACGGAATAACCCCTGCCGTCCCTAGCATTGGCGAGGGCGGGCGGCGGAACATTGCCGACGTAGGCTAGGACCTCGCCTGAGTCTACGCGGGCGACGAGGCAGGCGCCATTGTACACGCCGCCCTCGGCGAGGCGCTCCACCCTTCGCGCGAGCATTTCGGCCGCCCTCTCTTGGAGGGAAGCGTCTATAGTCGTCTCGACGCGCGCCGAAGCTCCGCCGTCCTTGCCCGCCCCGCTCATGGCGAATCGGTCCACGAGCTGGGGCGCGAGCCGAGGCAGGGGATAGGGTTCGTGAGGCAAGGGCTCGGCGAGGGCGAGGGCGAGATCCCCCTCGGCCATCTCGCCCAATGCCGCCAGGGAGCGCAGGAGGCGGTCGCGTTTGGATTGGAGGAGCTCGCGATTTTTACCGGGGTGGGCGGCCGAAGGGGCGTTGGGCAGGACAGCGAGGGTCGCCGCCTCGGCCCATGAGAGGGACTCGGGGCCGCGAGCGAAGAAGCGGAAGCTCGCTGCCTCGATGCCGATGACGTTGCCTCCGAAGGGGGCGTTCTCGGCGTAAAGGGCGAGGATGCCCTTCTTCCCGCGCAGCAGCTCGAGGCGGACGGCCATCAGGGCTTCGAGGCCTTTCTCGCCCATCGCCCGCTCCTCGCCCGGCCTTGCGAGCCGCGCGACTTGCATGCTTATCGTGGAGCCGCCCGAGACGATCTTGCCGGCGCGCGCGTTCTGCAGGAGGGCGCGCAGGAGGGCGGCGGGATCCACGCCGGCGTGGGAGAAAAAGCGCTTGTCTTCATAGGCGGTGAGCGCCGCGACGAAGCGCTTCGGGACCGCCGCGCCGGAAGGCAGGCGCCACTGCCCCTCGGCGGAGACCGCCGCGCCCAGGAGCTCGCCGCGCCTCGCGTACACGGCCGCGGAGAAGCCGCCGGGAAAGTTCTCGCTCGGCACCGCGAAGAAGAACAAGAGCGCGAGGGCGCAGGCCGAGACAGCGCAGGGGGAATACGCCCACGACTGGATTCGCGCGGCGAGCGGCCTCGCCAGGGCCGCTGCGGCCCTGGCCAGCCGCGACGCCCTCTGTAGAACATTGGGTCGCATAGTGTAGGCGCCGCGCCTCGCTCTTACTTATTCGCCGGCTTGCTCGAGCCGGCGCCGCCCGTCTGCCCCGGAACCAGCCACCTTCCCGGCACGAGAGCCTGATATCGCTGATCGTACATCGCGGTTATGGACGCGGCCGGCAGGAAGAAGCTCCCGTCATAAGCCTTCGTGACATAGATCTTGAAAACCTTTGGGTCCTTGGCGCCGATCGAGAAATAGGTGAGTACGCGGTCGTCGCGGACATCCTGGTAATCGAAAAGCGGAGGCGGAGGAGGCGTCGCCGCGGCGACCGTAACGTCTCCCTGATCGTCCCCTTCGTCATTGGCCTTGGGCTTGGGCTTGGGCAGCTCCGCGCCCGCGTGGAAATCGACGATTTCCCAGCCCGAGGGCAGGAGCTGGGTGAGGGCGAGATTTTTAAGTCCCTGCCCCGAGCGGTTGCGCACCGTAGCCTCGACGATCAAATCCGCGCCCGGCTGGGCCTTGGCGGGGTCCAGGACCTTGCCGTCCATCCCGAGGTAGCGCAGCGACAAAGAGAGTCCGTTGGACAGGGGCTTTTCGTTCCCGGCGACGGGAATGCCCCGAGCCAGGACCCTCGCGAAAACGGGGATGGCGCCCGAGTTGAGTATCGCTACGGTAGCCTGGACGCCAGCGGGCGCGCCGAGCTCGACGCGCGCCATGGGCCGACTGAGCTTGACGTCGGAGCCCCCGTTCGAGCCCTCGAGCGAGACGCGGAGGCTGGGCGCGTCGGAGGATGCCGCCAGGATGACGTAGGGCAGAGCGGCTCCGAGAGCGGCCCCGAGGTCCTGGGTGGAGAGCCAGCGCCTCGAGTTGAGGTCCTCGGCCAGCTTGTTGTAGACGCTCAGGGCCCGGACGCTGTCGCCCAACGCGTTGAGCGCGTCGAGCACGACCGCGCGGTCCCGGATCTCGGTCCCGTAGGTGTTGTCGACCATGCCGGGGTAGGCGGCGACCTCGGTGGAGAGGCCGCTGATAAGCGCCGAGGCGGCGTCCCTCATGCCCGCCATCGCATAGGCCGCCGCGAGGCGGAAGCGCGCCGCGGTCGGCATTCCCGGGGAATCGCGGAAGCGGTTCATCGCGGCGATCTCGGGAGCGCCTGCGAAAGCGAGGTCGTAGAGCCTATATGCCTGGACCGACTGGGACCACGCCTCGCTCGAGCTCCAGCTCCGGCTCGAGCGCGCGAGATAGTCCAGCGCGTTCCCGATCAGGCCCTCCGGCACTTCGAAGCCCTCCTTGCGGGACGCGAGGAGGAAGTGCGTCGCATACGCGGTGATCCATTCGTCCTCGTCGCCATTGCCCGGCCACATCGTAAAGCCGCCCCGCGTCGTCTGGAAGCCGCGCAGCTTGTCGATGGCCGCGGCGACATTGTCCCGCGCCGAGGCCGCCTTGTCCGCCGAGAGGGCCACGGCCTTGGGCAGGTATATCTGCGGGAAGGCGGCCGAGCTAGTCTGCTCCGCGCAGCCATGCGGATACTGGATGAGCCAGTCTATCCGCTCGGCGAGGTCCATGGGCTTGAGGCGCGAGAGCTCGACCGTGAGGGAGTTGCTGCCCTTCTCGCCCGGCAGGTCTATCGTTGCCTTCCAGGTCTTGCCGGCCTCTACCACCGCGTCGGTCACGCTCGCGACGGGAGTCCCGACCGGCCTCACCTCGAGATTGATCGACTCCTCGGCCTTCTTGCCCTCGATCGAGGCGACGAGCTTAAGGCTCCCGAAACCGGGAGAGTCGCCGGCCTTTACGCGGAACATGGCCGAGAGGTCGCCGTCCTGCTTGAAATCGAGGATCTGCGTATCGTCGCCGAGGAGGCTGAGGGCGCCCGAGGCCTTGAGGGTCACGGTGGCCTTCTTCGCGCCCATGAAGGCGAAGACCGTCGCCGGTATCGACGCCTCCTCGCCCGGCGACAGGACGCGGGGAGCGGTGAGCTGTCCCATGATGTCGGCGCGCACCGGCACTGACTTTTCCGCGGCGCCGAAGGCGGCGCCGGCGGATTGAGGGGGCGTAGTCCCGGCCACTACCATAAAGCGCAGGGCGCCTATGTAGCTCCCGAGCTTGAAGCTCGCTTGCGCCGTCTCTCCCGCCTTGAGCTCGCGCGGAGGGAAATAGTAGACGACTGCGGGAAAGCGGCTGGGCTTGCGATTGCCGCCGCCCAAGGCGTCGTCGGAGCCGCCGACCGCGAGCAGAGTCTCGAGCTTGCCCGAAAAGGCTCCCATGACATATTGGTAGAGGTCCCAGGCCGAGAGGGCGCTGGCTTCCTTTTTATAGAACTCGTTCCAGGGATCGGGGGTCTGGTAGCGCGTGATGCCGAGGAGGCCCTCGTCCACCACCGCGACGGTGTAGGTCATCGGCCTGCCCTTCTCCTCGCGGACCGCGAAGCGCGCCTCCCCTTCCGGGGACAGGACGGCCGGCGTCTCGATGACCGGCTTCACGCGCGTGGCCGGATCCTCGACCATTACGGGGACTATGCCGTAGAGCCTGATAGGCAGGTCGTTGACGGTCTGCAGGTGGGGCTGGACGAAGGTGACATGAAGGTAGACGTTAGGCGCCATATCGGGCGTCACGGCGAACTCGTAGGAACTCGTGTCCTTTTTCGTCGCCACCCACTCTTCGCGGAGGATGGCGCCGGCGCGCTCTATCTGCACGAGGGCCCGGCCCTCGGCGTTCGAGGGGAAGGAGACCGAGGCCGTCTGCCCCGGCGCGTACTTAGGTTGGCCTACCGTGAGCTCCAGCATGGCATCGGCCCCGCCGGAATCGCGGCCCCTCCCGGCCCAGAGCGGCCAATCGATGTAGACTATCTTGCCCGCGGCGTGGCCGCCGTCGGGCCCCGCCGCGCCGGACTTGTCCACGGCCCTGACGAAGTAGCGGCCCCAGCTCGGGTACTTTACCTGGAAAGTCCAGGAGCCTCGCCCGTCGGCCCCGATCGTCACCGTGTCTTTTTTGATCGGCCTTTGGAAGAGCTCGGCCGCGCGCTGCGCGAGGCTTTCGTCGCCCTTCTCCCACCACCAGCGCCACTCGAGCTGGTAGAGGGCCACCTCTACTTTGCCGCCGCCCTTCACTAGCTTGCCGTCGCGGTCGACCAAGGCGAGGTCGACGCGCTGGTCCTTGTCCACGAGAAGCATGCCGCGCGCCGCGTCGCCCTTGGGCAGGCGCAGGCCCACGTAGCGATCGTAGGGATGGAAGTCCACGCTCGCCGACTCGGTCGAGAATATCCCCGAGGGCTCGAAGACGCGCGTGAGGATATTCGCCGTGAGCTTGCCGGGGGGCAGGCTCTTCGAGGAGCTGAGGTCGACATCGAATTTAGCCGTACCGTCTCTCCCGAGGAAATCGTCGAAGAGGACGACGCGGTCGGAAGAGGCGACCCTGGTCGGATCGTCGAAGCTATAGTCGGGAAGGGTCGTGAAGCTCGTGCCGGCGGCCGCGAAGGTAGCGGAGACGTCGGCCTTGAGGGCCCCCGCCTTGGCGCCGGTGAGCCATGCCGCCCGCAGCGACATCGCATCCGTGTCTGTGGAGATATAAGGGCCCCCTCCCCAATCCAAGTCGAGCTTGAGGCGGTTGGGCATCACCGTCTCGACCTTGAGCGTCTTCGTGAAGGTCCTGCCCCCCGCCTTTACGCGCGCGAGGTAGGAGCCCGTGGGCGCGTCCTGCGAGGTGGCCGCGTCTATGGCGTAAAAGCCGTTTACGGAATCGGTATAGGTCCCCGTGCGCACGACGCGCCCAAGGGGATCCTCGAGCTCGAAGGCGATGGGATACTTGGCCGGCAATTTTCCGGAGCGGTCGTAGAGGATGAAGCTGAGGTGCATCGCGTCGCCCGGTCGCCATACGCCGCGCTCGCCGTAGAGAAAGCCCTTGAGGCCGGAATCGGCTTTCTCGCCGCCTATGTCGAAGTGGCCCGCCGCGAGGGTCGAGCCCTCGTCGATCTTGAGCCAGCTCGTCTGGCTCCCCGACCTCAGCGTGGCAAAGCAGGGATCGCCCTCGGTTTTGAGCGTGACGAGGCCAGAACTCCCCGTCTGGCCGCTCACCAGGCTGCGGCGCTGGAAGTCGTAGAGCGTGACCGTGACTCCCGCGAGAGGCTTGGCGCTGCGCAGGTCGCTCGCCGCCGCGTGCCAGGCGCCGTCGGCCTCGCGCTTTATGGACGCCCCGATGTCCGACACGACGACGTTGCGCCTGATCGTGATGTCGTGGTCCTCCGAGGACAGGTAGTAGGCGGGATGAAGGGGATCGTCCTTGTACGCGTAGAAATCGTCGTAGCCGCCCGCCCACTCCTCGGCATAGTTCCAGAAGCTGGACTCGCCCTCGTCGTTGTCTATGACCTTGTCGTCGGGGAAACGCAGGTCCTTGAAGTCGTGGTTCGTCGGGCTGAGATAATGGATGTCCCCTACGCGGAAGGTCACGCGGATCTGGAACATACCGTCCTTCTGCGCCGCGAGGAGGGGGCCGAGGTCGAGGCCCTGCCTGACCCAGCGGTTTTTCCAGTCTTCCTTCCAGACCAGGTCGAAGCGCTTGTGCCAGACGACCTCGCCGACGCGCTTGAGCTCGTGCGAAGAGTCGAGGTCGTTGACCTGGAGGAACTGGAGCATGTTGTCGCCATAGACGCGCAAAGCCTCGACGACGACGCCGGAGAGGTTCATGGTCTCGATGGGCAGGACGAGGCCTTGGTCCGTCGGGAGGATGTTGCCCTTCGTAAGGAAGCGGACAAGCGGCTTCTCCCAAGCGAAGGCGACCGTCGCGGCCGCCGGTACGGCCAGCAGGCCTCCGTTCGCGTCTTTGAGGCCCTTTTCCACGCGCACCTTGGCCGAGGCGGGCCAGGCCTCGGAGTAGAGCGAGACGACCGAGCCGGTCACCGTGTAATGGAGGTCGGCCACTCCCTCGACGGAGACGAGTCCGCGCAGGTCTTGTCCCTTGTCTACCGGTCTCGAGAAAGCCAGCTCGATGCCGCTCGAGCCGGACTCTCCGTCCAAAGCCCTGGCGGCTATCAGCTGGAAGGAGGAGGCCGAGGGCAGCTTGACTACCGTCTTGCCGCGGCTTGCGCCGCCGCCGCTGGCACCGCCGCTGGCACCGCCGCTGGCACCGCCGCTGGCGGCGAAGTCCCAGCGCAGGGTGAGCGTGCGCTCCCGCTTGTCAGCCGCTATGCCCGACACCGTAAAGCGGTGCAGACGATCGCTCTCGTGGCTCCAGGCGAGAGTCCCCGAAGAAACGGAGAAGGCTTTTTCGGCCGCCGCGTCGGAGACGCCGTTCGCGAGCCTAAGGCTGCCCTCGACGAGAAGCCTGCCGTCCCGCGCGACCCTCGGCGGCAGGGTCTCCACCGTCGCGCGCTGGGCCGCCGCGCGAAGATCGAAGCTGAAGTAGTCGCTTCCCGAGGCGACGCCGCTCGCGGCGCCGATCGGGCCCATATCGACCTCTACCCGATATTTCTTGCCCTGAGCGAGAGGCTTGTCCGGAGTGAAACTGAGAGTGCGTTCGTCTTCCCAGCGGGCCTTGCCCGACAAAGAGGGGCTGAAACGGAAAATCCCGGCAGGAATCGCCGAACCGGCTTCGCCCGCCGCGTGCGTCAGGACGACCTTAATGGAGGCTCCGGGGGGGATTAGGCCAGCTGAATATGCCTCTACCTTGGTAGGATCGGGCGCCTTGAGCGCGCGCTCGTGGCCGCGGCCAACGCAGGAGGCGAGGGAAAGGGCGAGCAAGACGGCAACACACGCCGAAACGAAGGTAAAAGAACGCGAGCGCGGCATTCGGCGCATGGAGGCCTCCGGGACAAAACGGACTAAAGCAACAATACTCTGGGGACGCAGCGTCTTCAAGGCTGAATAAAAACCAATAATTAATGATTGTTTTACCGCCTAGTTAAGATATAATCTCGGCAATAGGGAAAAGTGACGCAGCTTTTCGCATCATTAAATGTATCCGGAGCATAAAAATGAAATACTTACTTCTGGCGGCAGCTTTATTGTCTTTCTCAGGTCTCGCCGCTTCCCAGTCCGCCGCTCCATTCACCCTAAAAGTCGTCCCCTCTGTCCAAGTGCCCATCGGCCCCCTCCAGGACGACGGCTCCGCCCTATACACCTTGGGCATCGGGGCCGACCTCGACGGCGACATCCCCATCCCCGGCCTGGGCTTCCTATCGGGCCGGGCGAGCCTGGGCTACCTCGGCATCCCGATCGCGGGCATCTCAAAACAGCTCACGATCGCTTCCCTCGGCGTCGGCCCCGCCCTCAAGCTCGCGCTTTCGCCGCGCATCGGGATCGATCTCGCCGCGGGCGGAGGCTATGCCCTCCTCATCGGGCCGACTACGACAGCCTGGAACCCCTTCGCGGAAGCCTCCCTCTTGGCGTCCTACGCCTTTAGCCCCTCTTTTAGCCTGGGCTTGGGCGGCTCGTACCAGATTCACTTCAACGCGGGCGGCTTCGACTACCAAGGCCTCGGCGCTTCCCTCGGCGTTTCATTCGCCCTGGGCGCGGGCCCCGTCAAATCGAGGATGCAGATCCAAGAGCTCAAGCTCGATCCCATCTTCCCGGTCTTCTATAAATACTACGACACCAACTCCGCGGGCACGGTCCGCATAAAGAACGGCGAATCCGGAGCCATCAAAAACTTGAGCGTCTCATTCATCGTTCCGCAGTTTATGGCCGGTCCCAAGACCTTCGCCTTCATCAACGAGCTCAAAGCCGGCGAGACGCGCGAGCTGCCCGTCCACGCCCTCTTCACCGACTCCATCATCGGCCTCACCGAGGACACCAAGGTCGACGCGAAGGTGCTGTACACCTATACCTATCTCGACACCGAGCTCAAGGGCGAGTCGGACATCAGCCTCCGGATATATAACCGCAACGCGATGACCTGGGACGACAACCGCCACGCCGCGGCCTTCGTCTCCCCGCGCGACCCGCAGGTCCTCGCCTTCGCCAAGACAGCGGCGGCGGTGGGCCGCGACGCGAGCCAGGCTGTCAACAATCCCTTCCGGCAGGCGATGGGCATCTTCCAGGCTCTGGGCATCTATGGCATCCGCTACGTGCCCGTACCCTCGCCCCTCACCGACCAGAACGCGAACTTGGCGACCGTCGACTACCTGCAGTTCCCCGCCCAGACCCTCGCCTACAAGTCCGGCAACTGCGCGGCCCTCTCCATCGCCTATTCCGCTATGCTCGAGTCCACGGGCGTCTCCACCGCCTTCATCACGATACCCGGCCACATCCTCATCGCCTTCGACCTGGGGATGAGCGATACCGAGGCCAAGGCCACGCTGTCTCAGGCTCAGGACCTCATCGTCCGCAACGGCTCGGCATGGCTCCCCGTCGAGACCACGATGGTCGGCGACGGCTTCCTCGCCGCCTGGAAGACGGGCGCCCAGGAATGGCGCGACGCGTCCGCCAAGAACAAGGCCGACTTCTATCCACTCCAGGAAGCCTGGAAGATCTACGAGGCATCGGCCTTCACCGGAGCGCAGGGCGACCTGAGCTACCCCAGCGCCGACTCCGAGGTAAAGGCCTTCTCGAGCGAGATGAAGCGCTTCATCGAGGCCGAGGTGAAGGCGCGCGAGCCCGCCGTCCAGGCCGAGATCGCGGCCTCGAAGGGCAAGGACCCGCGCCCTCTCAACAAGCTCGGCGTCCTGTACGCGCGTTATGCGCTCTACGAGAAGGCCCTCGACCAGTTCACCAAGGCGGCGATGCTCGACTACGCGCCGGCGATGGTCAACATGGGCAACCTCCTCATCCTCAAGCCCGACCCCAAGGCCGCGCGCATCTGGTTCGAGAAGGCCCTGGCCAAGGACCAGTCGAGCGTCCCCGCCCTGGTAGGCCTCGCCCGGGCCTGCCAAGCCTCCGACGACACAGTATCCGGCGGGATTTATTACGCCAAGCTGAAGGCCGTCGACCCCAAGACCGCCGAGCGCTACGCCTACCTCGCCTCCGCCAATGGAAGCGGCACGCGCGCCTCGGACGCGGGATCCGTCCCGCTTCTGTGGAACGACTCGAACTAATAAAAACGGAGGCTCGTCATGAACACTAGGCCGAAGAATATCCGATTGAGCGCTGTCCTGGCAGCGGCGACAGCCCTCGTCCTGAGCTCGTGCAGCGCAGGGATACTTCCGGACGTGAAGCAGGCGGTCGCGACGGCCAAGGCTGCGGGCGGACCCACGATGACCGCCTCGCCCACGACCGGCTCTACCCTCGCCGCCAACGCGAGCATCGTCCTCACTTTCAGTGCGGCCATGGACAAGGCTAAGCTCGCCCTATCGGGCGACCTGGGCTCTTCCTCTCCCACCGTGACCTGGAGCAAGACCGGCGTGGCCAACGATACGGCGACACTCGCTCCAGCTACCGGGACCTTCTGGCCCGCAGGCACCAAAACGCTCATCGTCGACGGCCTCTCGGCGATCGGCCTTGCCCTTGCGCGACAGACGCTGAGCTATGCCGTGTCGACGACGCCGGAAATTACCGGTAATCCTACAATCGCTTCAGGCACAGTAATAACTGCCCATGAAACGCTTAAAATTTATTTTACCGACAGTATAGACACTACAAGTGTTCTCCTATCGGGAACAATAGCTGCAAGCATGCCCACGCCGACTTGGACCACGACAACGAAGGTCGACGATACCATGACTTTAAATGGCACGAATGTCGTGACATGGACAGCCGGGACTGCCCAGACATTGACGGTCAACGGAAAGAGCAAGGATGGCTATCCGATTGCGGCGCTGAACTTGAGCTATCCCGTGTTCAACGGCGTATGTGTTCGAGAGTTTGGTAACGATTCGGGCAAAGGAACTTGCCTTTCGCCTTTTGGTACACTCCAAAAAGGTATCGACACTGCTTATTCATGGTACGGTGTTGCGCAAGTGAGAGTTGCGGGCGGTACCTATACAAACATAGCCGTACCCGGCTTTGTCGTAGAGTTGAAAAACGGAATTAGCCTTTTAGGAGGATATTCATACAATGGTACGGACATTGCCAATAACTGGAAAAATCGAGATACGATAGCATGTGAAACAACTATTGCAGACACGAGTGTTGGCCCTGCTGCCGTTGAACAAACACCAAATGCCGCAGTGCATATTCCCTCTACGATCACGAGTCCAGATACCGCATCGATTGACGGATTCACCATTATTAGCGGCAAGGGCGGCGGCACTGCAGCCGAAACGGGCGCAAACGCCGGAATATTCTGCGAGGGATTCGCTACAATCCAAAACAACATCATCCATGGGCAAAGCGATCCTGCCTACGCCGGGAAGTTCGCAATCGGCATTACTGTAAAATCATCGTCTCCGCTGATAAGCCGTAATAACATTGACGCTGGGAGAAACGCCATGTCGACGAGTAATTCTGCATCCTATGGCATTTATTCGTACTCTTCTTCGCCGGTGATAGATGGGAATACTATTGTTGGAGGACAGGGGGGGAAAAATACGGTCGGGATTTATATTTTTGGATCAGGTAGTGTGACAACTATTGTTCGAAATAACGCCGTCCAAGGCGGTTCGTCAACGGTCTCCTCGTACGGTATCTGGAACTACTCCCAAGACACAAAAATATATAATAACACCATCGACGGAGGTAGCGGCCAGAATGGTTTTGGGTTGAACATAAAAAGCGGACATCCGGAAATAAAAAATAATATTCTATTTTTCATTACATCACCATCGACTACCGGTTACTGCGTTTATGAGGCAGCTACTACGGATATTGCAAATCCATCTGCCCTGGACAATAACGATTTCGGACCAGCTATATCCGGATGCTACTATGACTTCACTTACGGTCAAATTATCAATATGACAACTTCCATTACTACAAATGAGTCCGGCAGCCCGAATACTCTTGCGCATTGGAACAACATTGGTGGCGACCCGGTTATAGCGGGAGGTACACCTACGGACTTCCACCTCACTTCGAGCAGCCCTCAGGAAACTCGCACGGGCGGCATTGATGGGGCTGTGGCCGGATGGGGCTTTTACGTGGACCGTACCGGTAAAACTCGAACAGGTGACGGCAGTACAGGTTGGTCCATGGGCGCATACGAATACTGAGAGGCTTTTATTAAGCAAATGGGATACCTAATGGAGGCGGGCTATGGCGACAGGCATTAAAATTGGTGACGACCCTAATGAAATACCAAATGGTTTGCTTGATATCGACGCAAATCAACAGAAGATCGGGAGTGCCGGCTTCGCAAGTACGCCCCTTCTTTTGGTTTTTGTAGACATGGATGCGTTCAACTGCGGGGCTTGGGCGAAAAATCTCATAGCAATCCAGGGAAGTGTACAAATCATCTGTGTCGTTTTTAAAAACGGCGGAACGGTGAGTACCGGAGATATCACCGACCCGACAGGAAGAACCTTCCCGATAATTCCGAACGGTGTGTGGGGTGGATCGTTCGCTTTGACTTACTATAATGGTTTCCTGACCATCAACGATGGCGCATTCAACAACTCACCAAGTAATGAGTTTTTCGCCTATCTTCTTGAATGTAAAATCGGTGCCACCCTAAATCATGTGATAGCCGATAAATGGCACGCGCAAGGTACTGAAATACTCACCGGCGACCCCATTTCATTCCGTCGGCTCCTGGATTCGAACTACTGTTCGAACATTTCATTAACTGGGGTTACCTACCCCCTTACGCTTAGCCTTGGGGCAGCAATCACCGCCAGTGGTACACCAGTCACATGTACAGTATCGATTGCCTATAATAGCGTAGCCGGAACATATACCTATAGCCTAAGCGGAGTCGATGCCCGGATAAGCTATGTCTGGCCTACCAATGGCGCGATTCTCAAGCAGCCCTCGAGAATAAAATTCGTTTTTAACCAAGTGGTCGCCGGTACCGACCTCGCATCCAATTACCAAATAATTTCCGGTGCGGCGACGGTGGGGGTCAATTACTATGGGCCTCAGCGCTTCGACGGCTGGGATGCGAAGGGCATGGAAAGCTTTGTCACGCGAAGGGTTGCTAACTTCGCAAGCGCCGTCTCCATTCAATATGCGATTCCAGTGAGTCCGGGAATCTACAAAAACATCGATACGGTCGATCTTGTATTTTCACGTCCTGTAAATGCCGCGAATACGGCCCTTATAGCCAACTACCGGCTTAACGGTGCTGGATGGGGCGGCAGGCTTATCCAAAACATCAAATATGCATACTCGGAACTCATAAGCGGTTCAAAAATAGGCCAAGTGGAAAACGTAGTTCGCGTACTCCTCGACAGCGGCTCCCTATCAACTGGAAGCGCTGACCTGATTATAAATGACGACGCGGTAGTGGCCAATCGGATCAAGGATTCTAAGAATAATGAACTCGCCCTAACAACGGAATCCTTCACTATCGACACGACCGCCCCCTCAGGCTACTCGGTGAGCATAGACCAGGCGGCGATCAACAATTCAAACAAGGCCGCTATGAGCTTCACTTTCGCGGGCGCTGAGGTGGATTCGCCCACTCGGGCCACCTACAACTACACTGTATCCAGCAGCGGCGGTGGCACGGCCGTGATGGGCAGCGGCAATATCACCGCGGCCAACCAGCAGATCACCGGCATCGACGTGAGCGGTCTGGGCGACGGCACTCTCACCCTTTCAGTCACCATCACCGATCCGGCGGGCAACACGGGTACTGCCGCTACCTCAGCCGTGCTCAAGGACACGGTCGCCCCCTCCGGCTACACGGTCCACATCGATCAGGCGATCATCAACAACTCCAATAAAACCGCCATAAGCTTCCATTTCGCATCCGCCGAGGTGGGGACCGTCTACTCCTGGACTCTCACCAGCGACCACGGCGGTACGCCCGTGACGGGCAGCGGCACCATCAGCTTGGCCGCACAGCAAATCACCGGAATAAATGTAAGCGGACTAGGCGATGGCACACTTAGCCTCTCGGCTACCCTTACCGATACGGCGCTGAATACCGGTGGAGCAGTCACGGCCAATGTCCAAAAGGACGCCGCTGCCCCGATAATTACGGGCGTCAGCTTCTCTCCCCCATCCGGCTGGCTCAAGATAGGCGACACCCTCACCGTAACGATCACGACCTCGACCGATCCAGCCGGAGGACTCGTGGACCTCGGCAGCGCGATCAACGCCAAGGCCGCCTCGACCTTCGTCGATAACCACAACGGGACCTATACAGTGACGTACATCGTCGCGGAGGGCGACACGGACAGGTCGGGCGCTGCCTGCATCCCGATCAGCGTCATCCTCCAGGACGCAGCCGGGAACTCAAGCGCGCCCTACACGACCTGCCCCGCAGTCTGCCCCGGCATAGACACCCAGGCTCCGCAGAACATCGTACTCGTCCTCGATTACTCGGGCTCGATGGATTCGCCGGTGACCTTCGGCGGAGTTTCAAAGTCCAAAGTTCAATGGGTCAAAGACGCAGCCAACGATTTCTTCAACTATCTTCTGCCCCATGTCGCGTCGACCGACTACAACGTCGGCATCGCGCTCTACTCGACCGATGGGCTCAAGGCCCTCGATCTGACCTCGAAAGCCGCCTTGCAAGCTAACCCCGCGCTCTATACGAACGCGCTCGCCCTGATGCCGACAAGAGAGAACACGGCGATGGGCAAGGGCCTCGCCTGGGCCCTCTCCTTGCTGAGCTACGCGACGAGCTACTTCGATTACCGCGGCTACCGCGCCATAGTCCAGCTCGCGGACGGGCAGCAGAATGTCCAGCCCTACATCAACACGGTGGAAAACGATGCGAGTCACGCCGGTATGGACGAGTACACTATCGATGCCGGTATGGCTACGACGGGGCTTCCCACGGGGATGGGCATGATCGACGTCCATTCGAATAATCGGCCAATACCCATTCATACCTTGGGCATAGGCGGCAATTCGAGCTGGTTCGACACGCTTGCCCATACTTCGGAGGTCACGAACGCCCAACACTACAACGACACTTCATCAACTATATGGCCGATGACCTTCGACACCTTCCACACTCTCCTGCCGTCTCTCTTCCCCTATGCGAGCCCGCAGATCGTGCGGAAAAGCCAGGAGGCTTTCAACGCCTCGGGACCCAACACCTTCGACTTCGCGCTAAACTCCTCGGTCAAGCGAGTCACGGTGTGTTTGAGCTGGCCGGGGCCTGCGCCTCTCACCTGCAGCATAGCCCAGGGCAGGCAAGGCGTTTTCTTCAATCTGGATACGGCCAAGGACGGGCTCTATATCGGCACGGTGACATTCCCGCACCAGCAGGCTGTTCCGCCCTTCATGACAATCCCGAGATTCGAGTCGGTAAGGACAGTCGAGATAAAGGGGCAAGGCCCGGCGCAAATACGCGAAGAGCCCATCTACGAGGTCGACGGCAAGGAGTATAGAGACGTCCATCTTCCACACTACATCACGATCAATCCGACCGGTATGTGGCGAATCACTGTGGATTCGGTCCCGAACAAGCCGAAGCCGGCCAATGGCTCTCCCTTCCTTCTCACGGTTATCGCCGACGAAAAAGTCATTAAGTACAAGTTCGACCCGCGAAAAATCGTCTACTGGGCCGGCGAAGCCCTGCCCCTCGGCATGAAGCTCACGCGCCTCGGCGTGCCGATCGATGCCGCGGCCAGCATCGCCACCCAGGTCGCCAAGCCGAAAACTTCGTTCGCGAACGTCCTGGCCAAGAACCCGAGCGTGGTACTAGCGGTCCTCGGCGCTCAAACATCCGTCGATCCCGCGCAAGTGCCCGGTCTGCTCACTACGGTCCTCGCCAACCCTTCGGTCATGTCGCAGCTCGGCCAGTACAGCTCGGTATCGACGCACCTCGGTGGATTCCTCAAGGCCTCCCGGCGCAAGACCTTAAAATCCGGAGCGAGCCTGACAAAGACCTTCGATCCCACGAACGTCCCCGGCAGCTATCGCCTCGATTTCAATGTGAGCATGCCGGACCCTGCCGGCGGGACTTACCAGCGTTGCATTACGCAAACGGCTATAGTCCTCCCGAGGCCCGAGCTCGATTATTCCCAGCTCGAGGGCAAGGTCAACGGCAAGCTACTCTCGATGATTTTCACGCCGCGCGACCGCTACGGCAACTACATGGGCCCCGGCTTCGGCGACGACTTTTGTGTAAAAGGCCTCGGGACGATCGAAGCTAGGGTCACCGACAAGCTCAATGGCACCTACCTCATCGAAGCACCGTTCAACATCGGACACGGAGCGACGCTCCCGGACTTCAATACTCTGAAGCCCAAGATCTTCGAGCTGCTAATGGCGGCTTATTTCAAGCGCGGCGGGGCGTTGTAGAGTCAATGATGGCGGACTATGAGCAGCCCCTCTGCCTTGCTTCTCACCGTTTGGGCTATCGTCTGCTTGGCCGCCGTGATAGTTGTGCGCGTGATCGGCACTCAGGATTCGACTGCGAAGGTCCCGGTAGATTGGACCCATGTGATAATCTCCTGCATAGCCTTCCTCATCTGGCTCTATACCTTGGGCAGCTTAAATGCCGCCTGGCATATCCAGCAAGAACCCGTCATAGGCTCTCTCCTAACATTAGCGTTTACCTTCTTTGCGCCATTCGTTTACAAGGGGCAGAGTTGAGGGAGTAGGCTGACTGGTTTGAATAGGAGAAGACTATGTCATTTGAATACGGAAGTTCGCCGTCTGGTATTTCACTTGCGACATATTCAGGGACCGGTGTTAATAATGGAAATTCGATCGCCCTCTCGCCAGGAGGGCAGCCCCTTCTCCTGAGCTTTGTAAACGTCGTTTCGTCGTCGGGCAAGGAATGGCTGAAACGAATTGCCAGCGCAAAAGACGCGAGCTTCAATGCCTATGTTGTTGCGTTTAATTATTCGACTGGCGCCTTTCAGACTTGCGATCCTGACATGGACGTGAAGCCCGCGGTGAACTACGCCGGCGGAGACAGTGCCTTTACCCTGGATTTCCCAAATGAATTGTAATTGCTATGCTGAAAACATGGTATAATTCATTATAAGAAAAGAGATAAAGTGATTCTGAAGTGATAAAAAGCGGAGGTTTCAATGGGTGAAGGCCAAAAACGTGGTTTGCGTGTGGATTTTGATGGCAAATTACGGCTTGAGTTTCACGGCGCCACGATTACCTCCGATGCCGGATTGCTCGCCT